>Ga0247803_1000335_pt1 | contig 26792 bp, 23 predicted proteins | sample UWRJL014104B1_FD_180928 | JGI IMG/M metagenome (GOLD analysis project Ga0247803, IMG submission 180928) | Plant litter microbial communities from Arlington Agricultural Research Station in Wisconsin, United States - UWRJ-L014-104B-1 | ecosystem: Environmental > Terrestrial > Plant litter >...
ATTCCACGAATTGTTAATAAAAAAAAAAAAAAATTACAATATAAAATTAAATAATTATATGTATATTATAAATTTAATAAATCATCCAAATATAATGTTTATTATTATTTCCTTATTAATGATAGTTTGTTCTTTATTTGTTATTATAAATAAAAATCCTATTCATTCTTTATTATTTTTAGTATTAATTTTTATAATTACTACCATATTATTTTTAACGTTAAATATTGATTTTATTGCAATGCTCTTCCTAGTACTATATGTGGGAGCAATAGTAGTATTATTTTTATTTGTAGTAATGATGTTAAATGTAAGAATTTTAGAGTTAAATGAAAGAGTAATAAGTTATATACCAATTGCTTTAGTAATAGTCTTTATATTTTTTATATTAATACTTTCTGTATTAACAATGAATTTTGTTACTGAACCATCACAGTTTAATCCTAATAAATTTTTTTTAATTGAATTAATTGAAAATTATTTTACTAATAATTATTCGTCTAGTCTAAATTACATATCTTTTTCTAATTTAACTACTTATAATAATTTAAGCCAAATAGGAGCAATACTTTACGAAGATTATGCTTATATTTTTTTATTATCAGGTATAGTTTTATTAGTAGCAATGTTAGGATCTATTGTATTAACTTTAAATGAAGGTCCAAAAAGTAAACGACAAGATTATTATTATCAAACTAATAAAGATATAACAAAAGCTATAAGACATCTATCTTAATTTCAGTTTTACCAAAATGCATAAATATTTTCAAAAAAAAAAAAAGTTTTTTTTGTTATAAAGATAAAAATTATTTTATAGCCACTTTCAATATTCTCTTTTTAATAAAAGCATTTGTGTACAGTTATTTTAGCGTAGTTGGTACCAAGCTTTATGGTTATTTAGTTTAATAACTATATGAAAAAAAGCTTTTTAATACCGAACATACCTATTGTGTTCTTTTTAATTCTTTTAATATCGAAAGAAATATTTTCATATGATGGCGAAAGAGTTGTTATATTATGTATATTAACTTTTGTATTAACTGCGTATTTTCAATTAAGAGAAGGTATTTCTCAAATGTTCGAGTTAAGAACCCAAAAAATAGAGGAGGAATTTATTACTCTATTAGATTTAAAAATCAAATTAGAAAAAGCTATTAAGAGCTTTTGATTAAATTTTAAAAGTTTAGAAAAACAAATTATACAAGTTTTATTTTGATTAAAAAGTAATGTAAGAAATTATATTATTAAAAGTAATAAAAATAGAACAATTTTTTCATCAAAATTATTAAAAGATCAATTAAATTCTATTTCTAAAGATAATTTAGCTATTAATTATAAGTTAAACAATTTATTTATTAACAATAATATTAATAATTTTAAATTAGTATTACAATCTAAAGTAAAATCTTTAGGTAGTGATTTACCTATAAAATTTTTTTTAGAAAAAATAAAAGAATCTGATAATATTAACTATAATTTTAAACATTTATTAATTAATAAAGTAAATTCTAACAACGTTGAAACTGGTTTTAGTGGTTTTAATTGATATAATTTACAAGCATTAGCTTTTTAAATATAATTTAATTTTTTTACCAGGCGATTAACTCAATTGGATAGAGTACCTCACTTACAATGAGAAAGTTATTGGTTCAAGTCCAATATCGCCCATCCCCTATTGTAAAAATATCTGTTGAGATAGCTTAACTGGTAAAGTGTTAGTTTGTCAAACTAAAGGTTGTGGGTTCAATTCCCATTCTCAGTGAGTTAACTAAATATAAAATATTTTTAAAAATGCAATTTTATACCTAACTATAAACTATATGATTGAATATATATATATATTTATATTTATAATAATAAGTTTAGTAATCTCTGTTATTGTTTTTTTATTATCTTATTTATTGGCAAGTCAAACTTATGACTCAGAAAAATTATCAGCTTATGAATGTGGTTTTCAGCCGTTTGAAGACGCACGAAATAAATTTGATATTAAATTTTATTTAGTTGCAATATTATTTATTATTTTTGACTTAGAGGTTTCTTATTTATTTCCATGAGGAATTTATTTGAGTGATGTAGGATTTTATGGTTTTTGATGAATGATGTTATTTTTATTCATTTTAACTATAGGATTTATTTATGAATGAATGAAAGGAGCATTAAATTGAGATTAACTATGATATCTAAAGAAATTAACAATACTTTTAATTTTATAAACTTTTTAATAAAAGTAATTCCACAATATATAAATAAAAATATTGATTTTAAGTTATCAGATGATTCAATATCAATCACAACTGATAAAAAAAATTTAATTTTACTATTAAATTTTGTAAAAAATAATTATCTTTTACAATTTAAAACATTAATTTCAATTACTGCAGTAGATTATCCTGAACGTTCGAATAGATTTGAAATTAATTATTTTTTATTAAGTTACAAATTAAATAAGAGAATAATTATTAAAATACACACGAACGATGTAACTCCGATACCCTCTATCACAGATTTATTTAGTTCTGCTAATTGATATGAAAGAGAGGTATGAGATTTATTTGGGGTGTTTTTTTCAGGTCATCCTGATTTAAGAAGGATTTTAACTGACTATGGCTTTGAAGGATTTCCGTTTAGAAAAGATTTTCCTCAAACAGGTTTTGTTGAGGTTAGATATGATGATCAGAAAAAATATGTTTTATATGAGCCTCTTGAAATGGCTCAAGAATTTAGATCATTCGATTTTATAAGCCCTTGAACAAATATTAAATAATAAAATTTACTTATGAATGTAAGCTTATTAGAAAATAAAAAATTACTTAATAAAGTTAAACATTTTAACATGAATTTTGGACCACAACATCCAGCGGCTCATGGAGTTTTAAGATTAGTCTTAGAGTTAGACGGTGAGGTTATTGTAAAAGCCGATCCACATATTGGTTTATTACATAGAGGTACTGAAAAATTAATAGAACATAGAAATTATCTACAAGCTTTACCTTATTTTGATAGATTAGATTATGTTTCTATGATGGCCCAAGAACATGCATATTCTTTAGCAATAGAAAAATTATTAAATTGTGATGTACCTTTACGTGCAAAATATATTAGAGTTATATTTTCGGAAATAACTCGAATATTAAATCATTTATTAGCTACTACTACACATATAATGGATGTTGGAGCAGCAACACCTTTTTTATGAGGATTTGAAGAACGCGAAAAGTTGATGGAATTTTATGAACGTGTATCAGGAGCTCGCATGCATGCTGCATACATTAGACCTGGAGGAGTGTCACAAGATATTCCAATTGGAATATTAAATGATATTCATATATTTATCACTAATTTTAATTCACGTTTAGATGAATTTGAAGAATTATTAACAGGAAATAGAATTTGAAAACAACGTTTAGTGGATATTGGAGTAGTTTCTTATCAAGAAGCTCTTGATTGATCATTTAGTGGTGTGATGTTAAGAGGATCAGGAGTTTCATGAGACTTAAGAAAAAACCAACCATATGAAATATATGATAAATTAGATTTTGAAGTTCCTGTCGGAAAAAATGGAGATTGTTATGATAGATTTTTAATACGTATAACTGAAATGCGTCAAAGTTTAAAAATTATCAATCAGTGTTTAAATCAAATTCCTTCAGGAATAATAAAAACAGATGACCATAAATTGTTTGCACCAAGTCGTTCTTTGATGAAACATTCTATGGAATCTCTAATTCATCATTTCAAACTATATTCGGAAGGCTTTATAGTACCTCAAAATGAAACTTACACAGCGGTGGAAGCTCCTAAAGGTGAGTTTGGAGTTTTTTTAGTTTCTAACAGTACTAATAAACCTTATAGATGTCATATCAGACCACCGGGATTTGCGCATCTTCAGGGTTTAAACTTCATGTCTCAAGGACATATGATATCTGATGTGGTTACAATAATAGGTACTCAAGACATTGTTTTTGGTGAAGTAGACCGATAACTAGTATCTTCCTAATTTTACGTTTATTCACTATAGTCTATGCCTCAATTAGATAAATATATATTTTTTAATCATGTTATTTCATTAACAATTTTTTTTGCACTAATATATATATTTGTCAGACAATCTATTGTACCCGAATTAAGTACATTACTTAAGTTTAGACGAAAAAAACTAACCTCTATTTCTGATCAATTAATAGAATACGAAAAAAATTTAAATTTTTCTAAATCTGTTTTTGAAAAAAAAGGTAAAAATTTTATTAATAAAATATCAGACCAAATAGATAGTTTAATTTCGTCTTACAATATAACTGTAGCCGAACAGTTAGATAAGGTTTATGACAAAAATTATTCTATATTAAAAAATGTTGATGAAGTTTCTGATTTAATATATGATAATAAAGAAGAATTAAATAGATTAACCAATTTGTTCTAAAATAATAAATTAAATTATGAATATTATATTTACACAACCTTTAGAGCAATTTGAAATAACTTATTTTGGAAGCATTGCTGGCATTCCTATTAATAATTCTCTTCTTTATTTGATAATTGTTTATCTAGTTATTCGATTTTTTTTTGGAATGGTTTTGTATAATTTAAGACTTGTTCCTTATAATCTACAAACTTTTGTAGAACAAGTTTATAGTTTTGTATTTGGATTGGTTAAACAACAAATAAATATAAGTGGATACCCATATTTCCCAATGATATTTACTTTGTTTTTATTTATTTTAGTAGCAAATCTAGTAGGTATGACTTTATATAGTTTTACTTTAACTAGTCATGTTACCATAGCATTTACTTTAAGTTTTTCTTTTTTTATATCTATAATAATAGTAGGTATATTAATACAAAAAGCTTCATTTGTGAATACTTTTATCCCATCAGGGGCTCCTAAAGCCTTAAAACCTTTTTTAATAGGTATTGAAATAATTTCTTATTTTTCTAGGCCTTTTAGTTTAGGTATTCGTCTTTTTGCAAATTTAATGGCAGGACATACTTTATTAGCTATTTTAGCTAACTTTACTTTTTTAATATCAAAGAAAAGTTTTGTAATTTCATTAATTCCATTTTTTCTAATAGTTGCAATCGTTGGTCTTGAAGCAATGATTGCAGCATTACAAGCTTATGTTTTTACGGTTTTAGTTTGTATTTATTTAAATGATTCAATTCATGGATCACATTAATTATATAAAAATATGGCTGTTCCAAAAAATAAAAGATATAAGCAAGTTGTAAAATCTCGTCGATCTTTACAAAAATTAAGTTTAATTTTAAAAAAACATTTAACACTAACTAAATTTAATAATCATCTTTTATCTAATGATAGTATTTCTAAATATAAAGAAAGACCTAATGTATTTTGTGAATGTTGAAGAAGTCACACAAGTAAAAGTATTTTAACAGTTTGTACACGCTGTTTTAAATATTGAATAAAAAAAGAGGTTTTGAAACCATATTACGTATTAACATGACATAATGTTAGAGCATATGATCATGATTGATATTATCCATTTTTAGGTTGAAATATGATAGCATTAGATCCTATATTAATTATGCCCGTTATTGCAAAAAAAGGGGTATTTACAGATTTAAGTGTACCAAAAAAAATTATGAAAAATAAAAATTAAAATTTTATGTTAAGTTATCAAAGACATACATTTCATTTAGTTGATCCTAGTCCATGACCTTTTGTTACATCTTTAGCTGCATTTGTTATGATGAATGGTTCTGTTATGTACTTTCACTCAGTAAAAGGTGGCAATTTTGTTATGTTATTCGGTTTAACCTTAGTTGTTTTAACTATGATTATATGATGAAGAGATGTTATTAGAGAAGCAACTTTTGAAGGACATCATACTAAAGCTGTACAAACAGGCTTAAGATATGGTATGATTTTATTTATTGTATCTGAAATAATGTTCTTTTTTGCTTTTTTCTGAGCATTTTTTCATTCAAGTTTAGCTCCTACTATAGAAATTGGATCAATTTGACCTCCACAAGCTATCCATGCTTTTAATCCGTGAGAAGTTCCTTTATTAAATACTATTATATTATTAACTTCAGGAGCAACAGTAACATGAGCACACCATGCAATCACTACTGGTTTAAGATATGAAGCAATTTATGGTTTAATTTTAACCGTTTTTTTAGCTTTAATTTTTACAGCATTACAAGTTTTTGAGTACGAAGAAGCAGCTTTTAATATTGCTGATGGTATATACGGTTCAACATTTTTTATGGCTACCGGATTTCATGGTTTTCATGTAATCATAGGTACATTATTTTTAACAGTTTGTTTAATACGTTTAATTAAATATCATTTTACCACTACACATCATTTTGGTTTTGAAGCTGCAGCATGATATTGACATTTTGTAGATGTTGTATGACTATTTCTATTTGTAACCATATATTGATGAGGAACTTTATAATTTCTTTATTTTAAAATAAAAAAAATTAAAAATAATTTAACAAAAAAAATATATTTATTTATGTTTAAGTTTTATAATATTTTAGAGTCATCTCCATGACAAATAAATTTTCAAGATCCCGCAACTCCTATAGCTGGAAGAATAATAGAAATTCATCATCATGTATTTTTCTTTTTAGTAGTTGTTCTTTGTTTTGTATCATGAATGATACACGCCACTATCGTTAATTTTGCTGATTTTATAAAACCTCAAAATGAAAACTATAGAATGACTTTGTGACAAGAAAATTGCATAAAAAAACTTGCAAGATTAAAATTTACTCATAATACTACAATAGAAATTGTTTGAACTTTAATACCAAGTTTTATCTTAGTATTAATAGCTATACCTTCGTTTGGGTTACTTTATGCTATGGATGATGTTATTGATCCTGAAGTTACTTTAAAAGCGGTAGGTCATCAATGATATTGAAGTTATGAATATTCAGATTATATATCAACAGTAGGTAAAATATCATTTGATAGTTATATGATTCCTGAAGCTGAATTGACTTTAGGTCAGTTGCGATTATTAGAAGTAGATAATTCAGTCGTATTACCTATGGGAGTTTATATAAGAGTTAACGTAACTGCAGCAGATGTTTTACATAGTTGAGCAGTTCCGTCTTTGGGTATTAAAATAGATGCTGTTCCTCATAGAATTAATTCTGGTATAATTTTTTTACAAAGAACTGGTGTTTTTTATGGACAATGTAGCGAAATTTGTGGTGTAAATCATGGATTTATGCCTATTGTAGTTAAATCTGTTACTGTAGATAATTATTTAGACTGAGTAAATAGTCATTAGTGACTTAATTTTTATAGATTTCGAAACTAAATTAATTTAAAATCTAATTTTTAAATTATAATTATATATGAGTTTGATCCTGGCTCAGAGTGAACGCTAGTGATATGCTTAACACATGCGAGTTTAAATTGATACTAATTTTTATAGTATTGATAGCGTACGGGTGAATAATGCATAAGAATCTACTTTATATTTTGGAAATTATAAATCCAGCAGAAAAATATTAAGAAATATAAATAATTAAAATAATTATAATTATAGGTTATTTTTATACATTATATTTAATATATTAACATTCCCAAATATTTTTTAAAAATTAATATTGATATAAAATGAGCTTATGTAGAATTAGATAATGAGTAAGGTAATAGCTTACTTAGTCAACGATTCTTAGCTGATCTTAGCGGATGATCAGCCACATTGGGACTGGAACATGGCCCAACCTCTCTTTGGAGGCAGCAGTGAGGAATATTGGACAATGAACGAAAGTTTGATCCAGCAATATCACGTGAATGAAGAAGGTTTATTCTTATTGTAAAGTTCTTTCGATGAGGAGGATAATGACGTTACTCATAAAAGAAGTCCCGACCAACCTCGTGCCAGCAGTCGCGGTAATACGGGGGGGGCAAGCGTTATTCTACGTTACTGGGTGTAAAAAGTATTCAGGCGGTTTAATAAGTTTCTTTTGAAATCCTAGAATTCAATTCTAGAAATAATTGAAAATACTGTTAAACTAGAGTATATTAGGAGATGGTTGTATGTTTAGTGTAGAGTTAGAATTCTTCAATATTAAAAAGACATTCAATCGGTGAAGACTACCATCTATAGTATAACTGACGTTGAGATACAAAAGTGTGAGGAGCGAACAGGATTAGATACCCTGGTAGTTCACACTGTGACCGATGAATATTGATTTTTGGAAATTTTTTTCATTAATTAAGCTAACGCGTTAAATATTCCACCTGGGGACTATAATCGCAAGATTGAAACTCAAAGAAATTGACTGAGATTTGTACAAGCGGTGGAGCATGTGGTTTAATTCGATATAAATCGATAAATCTTACCAATTTTTGATATGCAAATAAAATTTATTTTTTTATAAAAAAAAATATTCTATTAAATTAGTATATTTTTTAATTTGCACAGGTGTTGCATGGCTGTCGTCAGTTCGTGTTGTAAAATGTTTGGTTAATTGCTTAAACGAACGTAACCCTCATTCTTTAGTTTATATTTTTTTAATATAAAAAAAGAAAATTGCCAGTGAAATACTGTGATGAAAGAGAGGATGAAGTCAAGTCAGTATGACCCTTATAGATTGGGCTACACACGTGCTACAAAGGTAAATACAAAAAGACGCAATTATGTGAATAAAAGCAAATCTTTAAAATTTATCCTAGTTCAGATTATTCTCTGTAACTCGAGAATATGAAGTTGGAATCGCTAGTAATCGTAAATCATCAAGTTACGGTGAATACGTTATCAAATCTAGTACACACCGCCCGTCACGCCATGGAAATTAGTTTAATCTGAAAATATACTTTTCTATTTATATAATTTAAGGTTTATTCAAAATATTTTTTTTTGAAGCTTACTTAATATATATTTTAATTTATATTTATTATTAAATCAAGGACTGGGGTGAAGTCGTAACAAGGTAGCCGTAGGGGAACCTGTGGCTGGATTAATTTTAACTAGACTAAATAATCTCCTTTCGTCTAATCCGGTTAGGACGTTACATTTTCACTGTAAAAACAGGGGTTCAAATCCCCTAAGGAGCTACATTTTTAGTGGGCATAACCCGTATTTAAGTCTGTATTATCGAGTTATAGTTTATTGTTTCGAATAAATTATTTTAATATGGGTTTATTTTCGTTATTGTGTTAAATAATAATGCAATAGAAAAAAAAGTTTATAAGTTAAATTAAAAAATAAAAAAAATAAAAATATTAAAAATTTATTTATGTTAAATATAAAAAAAAGTATATTTTATAACGCAAGATGATTTTTTTCTACCAATCATAAAGATATTGGTACATTATATTTATTATTCTCTGTATTAGCAGGAGTAGTAGGTACTTATTTTTCTGGCTTAATAAGAATGGAATTAGCATTTCCAGGGAATGGTGTTTTTCATGGTGATTTTCAATTATATAACGTTGTAGTTACTGCGCATGCTTTTATTATGATTTTCTTTTTAGTTATGCCAGCTATGATAGGTGGGTTCGGAAATTGATTTGTTCCTTTAATGATTGGTGCTCCAGATATGGCATTTCCAAGATTAAATAACATTAGTTTTTGATTATTACCTCCAGCATTTTTATTATTATTATCATCAGCATTAGTAGAAGTTGGTGCTGGTACAGGATGAACTGTTTATCCTCCATTATCAGGTATAGAAAGTCATTCTGGAGGTTCAGTAGATTTAGCTATATTTAGTTTACACTTAGCAGGTGCATCATCTATATTAGGAGCTATGAATTTTATTACAACAGTAATAAATATGAGAGCACCTGGTTTAAAAATGCATAGAATACCTTTATTTGTATGAGCAGTATTTATAACAGCTTTTTTATTATTATTATCACTTCCTGTTTTAGCAGGAGCTATAACAATGTTATTAACTGATAGAAACTTTAATACCACTTTTTTTGATCCAGCAGGTGGGGGAGATCCTATTTTATATCAACATTTATTTTGATTTTTTGGTCATCCTGAAGTTTATATTATCATTATTCCAGGCTTTGGAGTAATTAGTCAAGTTATCAGTACTTTTTCAAATAAACCTGTATTTGGTTATATTGGAATGGTATATGCTATAGTTTCTATTGGAGTATTAGGTTTTATAGTTTGAGCACATCATATGTATACAGTAGGGATGGATGTAGATACTCGTGCTTATTTCACAGCAGCTACAATGATTATTGCCGTACCAACTGGTATAAAAATTTTTAGTTGATTAGCAACCATGTGAGGGGGTTTAGTGGTAATTAGAGTTCCTATGTATTGAGTAGTAGGCTTTTTATTTTTATTTACAGTAGGTGGTTTAACCGGAGTAGTTTTATCGAATGCTGGTTTAGATATTGCAATGCACGATACATATTATGTAGTGGCACATTTTCACTATGTATTATCAATGGGGGCGGTTTTCTCATTATTTGCAGCATTTTATTATTGATTTTGAAGAATTACAGGATTAGATCTAAGAGAAGAATATGGTAGAATGCATTTTTGAACAACTTTTATTGGTGTTAATTTAACATTCTTTCCTCAACATTTTTTAGGAATTGCTGGAATGCCTAGAAGAATTCCTGATTATCCAGATGCTTATGCACAATGAAATGCAATATCTTCTTTTGGATCTTTAATTTCAATAGTATCATCATTATTTTTTTTTTATGCTGTAATATGTGCGTTAAGTAATTCAGAAAGAAAAGATGATTTCTTTTCTAAAATAGTTACTAAATTAAGAAGAATGAAATTATTCATGTAATCAACTACTATAAAAATTTAGGTGATTAGTAGGACACCTATAAATGAAATAATATAAAAAAGTGTTTAACGGATATCTAGATATTGAATATAAAAAACGTAAAAAATACGAAAACTATAACAAATTGAAAATTGTGAGTTATAGGTTTTTTTGGAGAAAACTCGAAAATAATTTTTTAATTATTTAAAAGAAATAAAAAAGACAACGAATTGAAACATCTTAGTAATTGTCAAATAAAATAACCAAGAGTTCTTTAGTAGTGGTGAGCGAAAAAGAATTAGATTTTAAATTTATCAAATTTATAAAATTGGTATAAAAATGAATTGAAAACTTCAGTCAAAGAAGGTTATAACCCTGTAATTAGACTATTTTATAAAAATATAAATTTTTAAAGTAAAACGAAGTAAGATAACTTTGTTTGAATTTATATGAAGGACCACCTTCAAAATCTAAAATATTCAATAATCGATAGTGAACAAGTACTGTAAAGGAAAGATGAAAAGTAACTGAATCGTGCTGAAATAGTTATTGAAATTGAACACTTAAAATCAATCAAAGTTTTTTACAAAATAAAGAATAATGATGTACCTTTTGTATAATGGGTCAGTGAGTTAATTAGTTTAGCAAGCTTAAGTTAAAAAATGTAGGCATAGCGAAAGCGAGTTGTAAAAGGCGTTAGTTAAACTAATTAAACCCGAAACTAGGTGATCTAACTATGAACAGGTTGAAAAGGTAGTAAAATACTTTGGAGGACCGAACCCGTGTCTGTTGCAAAAGATTGGGATGATTTGTGGTTAGGGGTGAAAGGCCAATCAAACCTAGATATAGCTGGTTTTCTGCGAAATTTATTTAAGTAAAGCATTACATTAATTGCATTAAGGGGTAGAGCACTGGTTGAATGATGGGAATTGAATAGATTTTACTGAATTCAGATAAACTCCGAATACTTAATTGCATGATGTAGTAGACAGACATAAGGTGATAAGATCTTGTGTCGAAAGGGAAACAGCCCAGATTATAAGCTAAGGTCTTTAAATTTTAGTTTAGTGGATAAGGATTTATCATTACTATTACAACCAGGAGGTGGGCTTAGAGGCAGCCATCCTTTAAAGAAAGCGTAAAAGCTCACTGGTCTAATAATTGAAAAATGTTTTATGAATCCAAAAATGTATAGAGACTTTAAAACTAAATACCGAAGCTATAAATTAAGTTAAAAAATAACTTAATGGTAGCAGAACGCTCTGTATGCTTTAGAAGATAAATTGAAAAATTTATTGAAGGTATCAGAAATGAGAATACTGACATGAGTAACAATAAACAGTGTAAAAAATAGTTTGGATGGAAACACTGTCGCCAAAAATTCAAGATTTTCTACGGTAGGTTTAACCTCGTAGAGTTAGCCGGTCCCTAAGATGAAGGTGAAAACTTTAGTCGATGGGTTACAAGATTAATATTTCTGGGCTAAGACGTTCAAGTGACTAAGAATACGTGACTACCGGGCATGCTCTAAGAGTAGAAAGGAAAACGGCCCCGCGTAAATCGCCTTGTCAAGAGGAGGCTCTCGTCTTCCGTATCATGTGGGGTCGTAGCCGTAATTCTTACCAGAAAAAACTTGTCAAATATGCAGATTAAACTCCTGCAGTGCTAGACCGTATTAAATCCGACACAGGTGAATTGGTAGAGAATACTAAGGCGTATGAGATAACAATGTTGAAGGAACTCGGCAAAATGACTCTGTAACTTCGGGAAAAAGAGTACTTTATTGGGTTTGGGGCGCGAAGAGCAAATAACTAAATAAAATTATAAAATATACTGACTGTCTTCGCCGCTCAAGAAGTGTAACAAAATCGGGGGTAGCGACTGTTTAATAAAAACACAAGACTCTGCTAAATTGAAAGATGATGTATAGGGTCTGACACCTGCCCGGTGCTGTAAGGTGAATAAAGAAGATTAGTTAATGATTAATTTTTTTAATAAGCCTCAGCAAACGGCGGCTGTAACCATAACGGTCCTAAGGTAGCGAAATTCCTTGTCGGGTAAGTTCCGACCTGCATGAATGGTGTAACGACTTCCCCGCTGTCTCCAACATTGACTCAGTGAAATTGAAGCTTCCGTGAAGATGCGGAATATTAACAGCTAGACGAGAAGACCCCGTGCACCTTTACTGTATTTTTACATTGTCTTAGGGAAAAGAATGTGTAGGATAAACGTTAGTTTATGAGACCTTGACGCTAGTCAATTGTGGAAACTCAACATGCAATAACGTTCTTTCGCTTTTTTAAGACTAATTTAAAAAATTAACTTTTTTAGAAACATTGTATGAAAGGCAGTTTGACTGGGGCGGTCGCCTCCTAAAGAGTAACGGAGGTGTGCAAAGGTAAATGAAAATTAATATAAATTAATTTTTTTTGATATAATGGTTTAAGTTTGCTTGACTGAGAGATTGACAAATCAATCAGGGACGAAAGTCGGCCATAGTGATCCGATGATTCTTTGTGGAAAGATCATCGCTTAACGGATAAAAGGTACGCCGGGGATAACAGGCTAATGACCCTTTAGAGTTCCTATCGATGGGGTCGTTTGGCACCTCGATGTCGACTTATCATATCCTGGCGCTGAAGGTGGTGCCAAGGGTTCGGCTGTTCGCCGATTAAAATGGTACGTGAGTTGGGTTTAAAACGTCGTGAGACAGTTTGGTCCCTATCTACTGTTAATGTAAGAAAATTGAGAGAATCCGACTTTATTACGCCAGGACCAAGGAGGATATACCTATGGTGTGTTGGTTGTTCCGTCTGGAGCAGCGCCAATTAGCTACGTATAAATATTAGAACTACTGAAAGCATATAAGTAGGAAAAATATCTCAAAAATGTTTTCTTGAAGGCTGGTAGTAGAACACTACTTTGATAGGCTATATGTGTAAATAAGGTAACTTATGTGCTAAATAGTACTAAAAGCCAAATTATTATTTCATTTAAATTAAAAACTCTTAGCTCAAATTGGTAGAGCAATTACCTTCTAAGTAATTGGTTATAGGTTCAAGTCCTATAGAGCGCTATTCAATTTATACTTAAATTACAAAACCTAAACCATTTCGAACTAGATTATTCACTGTAATTTAAGGCCAAAAATACTACATATTTTATGTGGAAATCATGGTACCGGGGTGGAGTAATTGGTTAACTTACTAGGGTCATAGCCTACGTGATACAGGTTCAAATCCTGTCCCCAACTAATAACTATTATAGGTAACATAACGGTAATGTAATTGACTGCAAATCAATTAATAGTGGTTCAATTCCACTCCTAGTCTTAGTTATTTTTAAGATTTTTAATAACCTTATAATAAGGTGGGAATAATTTAACCGGTAGAATGCTAATTTGTGGCATTAGTCGTATGGGTTCAAGTCCCGTTTTCCACCTTAGCCAGCAACGAACCAATAGCTCAGTTGGTTAGAGCGTGTAGCTGTTAACTATAAGGTCATCGGTTCAAGTCCGATTTGGTTCTAGCTTAACTTTTTCAAAAAAAATGGATCTATTGTGGGGTGATAGCGTAATTGGTTAACGCGTATGTTTTGCAAATATAAGATTGTCGGTTCAACTCCGATTCACTCCACTTTCGCTCCATGAACATGGCGTAATTGGTAACGTACCTGCTTTGGGAGCAGGGGTTATGGGTTCAAGTCCCATTGTTCTGACATTACACAGAAAGTTAAGCTAGAATGTTGCTGGCAATAAGTGTAATAAAAAAGAAAAAAAAATAAAAAAATTATAATATTATATGTGAACTTTAGAAGATTTAAAATATCAACAAGCTAAATTAATTTTCAATCCAGATTTTGATTTATATCCAAATATTTTTCAAAACTGTTATTTAGGGATTTTTGCTGAAATGTTCTTAATATTAACTTTGTCATTATTAATAGCTTGTTTAGTTATAATAGATTATTATTATAAACATAAATTAATATTAACTAATTTATCAGGTAAATTATTAATGATTCTATATTTATTAATGGCAATATTATTAAATAATAATGATTCTGGTTTCTTAATTTTTGGTGAATTATTAATAGTAGATGATTTTTCAATATTAATTAAAAATATATTAATATTAACTTTAATTAGTTGTATTATAATATCTTTTAATTATATAACCACTGAAAGAATATGAAAATATGAATATTTTATATTATTAGGATTATCATCATTAGGAATGTTTACTATAATATCTGCGAATGATTTAATAACAATGTACGTAGCAATAGAAATTCAAAGTTTATGTTTTTATATTTTAGCTACTATAAAAATTTATAATAACTTTTCAACTGAGGCAGGATTAAAATATTTTATTCTAGGTGCATTTTCATCAGGAATATTATTATTTGGGTGTTCTTTTATTTATGGATCCTTAGGAACTACAAATTTTTCCGAAATGAAATTACTTTCAGTAAATTTTTCTGAAGTTTTTGGTATTCAAAAAAGTTTAATTGTAGGAATTTTATTTGTATTGGTTGCTATCTTATTCAAAATGGGTGCAGCCCCTTTTCATATGTGATTACCTGATGTTTATGAAGGAGTTCCTACTATAGTTACTGCTGTTTATTCTATTGTACCAAAAATAGTTTTATTTACTTTGTTAGTTAGATTACATATTGATTTATTTGAACAAAATTCTATATTTATAAAAAATATAGTAATGTACAGTGCTTTATTATCAATTATTATTGGTACACTAGGAGCATTATATCAAATAAAAATAAAAAGATTATTAGCTTATAGTGCTATTAGCCATGTCGGGTTTTTACTGATTGGATTAGTATCATTCAATAGTTGAAGTATTTTTGCTTTATTTTTTTATATTATTATTTATATTGTAATATCTTTAAATATATTTACATTATTATTAGTAATTAGGAAAATTGACAGTAATTTAAAATTAAAAAAAATTAATGAGTTTGCAATTTTATTTAAATCTCATCCTTTACTTGCAATTAATTTTTGTTTAATTTTATTTTCAATTGCAGGAATTCCTCCTTTAGTAGGATTTTATAGCAAGTTTTATATATTTATATCCGCTATTAAATCAGAATTTTATTTACTTGCTATTACAGCTGCAGTATTTAGCGTAATAGCATCTATGTATTATATAAGGTTAATAAAATTAATGTTTTTCAAAAATTTCGAATACTGAGCATTTTTTGCTGATTTGACAAAAAAAGAGAGTTTAATTATTTCATTTATATTTTTTTTTAATATATTCTTTTTTTGCTATCCCGAAATTTTCATCGTAACATTATATAATGTAATATTAAAATTATTTTTTTAAATTTATGAACTTTGAAGTAACAAAATATTTAATAATATCAGTAATGTTATTTTTAATTGGAGTATTAGGTATATTTTTAATAAAAAAAAATATCATTATTATTCTTATGTCAATAGAGCTAATGTTGTTAGCTATAAATATAAATTTTATTATATTTTCTGTATATTTAGATGATACAACTGGGCAAATTTTCGCCTTATTCGTTTTAACAGTTGCAGCTGCAGAATCTGCTATTGGTTTAGCAATCTTAGTAGTATACTATAGAATAAAAGGTATCATTTCAATTAATTTTATAAACTCAATAAAAGGATAAAATTTTATGTATTTAACAATTATATTTTTACCATTACTTGGAGCATTAATAGCTGGTCTTTTCGGACGTTACATTGGAAAACAAGGATCTATTTTTATAACAACTTTATTAGTTTCTTTAGCTTCATTATTTTCATTTATAATATTCTATGAAATTGTATTATGTCATAGTGTTTGTACCTTTAAATTATTTACTTGAATGGAATCAAACTCTTTAATAGTATCGTGAGGTTTTTTATTTGATAGCTTAACAGCAACCATGTTAGTTGTTGTTACTTTTATATCTAGTTTAGTACATTTATATTCTTCTAGTTACATGTCTGAAGACCCACATTTACCACGTTTTATGTCTTATTTATCTTTATTTACATTTTTTATGTTAATGTTAGTAACAGCTGATAATTACGTACAAATGTTTTTAGGATGAGAGGGTGTTGGGTTAGCTTCTTATTTATTAATTAATTTTTGATATACACGTATTCAAGCAAATAAATCAGCTATGAAAGCCATGATTGTTAATAAAATAGGAGATTTTGGATTATCGTTAGGAATAGCTTTAATTTTTTTTGTTTACTCAACATTTGATTTTGCAATTATATTTAATACTACACCCGCTTTTTTAAATGAAAATTTTATATTTTTAGGATTTTCATGTGATAAGATTACTATAATATCTTTATTGTTATTTGTAGGAGCCGTGGGTAAATCAGCTCAAATAGGATTGCATACTTGATTGCCAGATGCAATGGAAGGTCCAACTCCTGTATCTGCATTAATTCATGCAGCTACAATGGTTACTGCTGGAGTATTTGTTATTTTAAGATCTTCTCCTATTTTAGAATATTCTAATTTAAGTTTATTAATAATTACAATAATCGGTTCATTAACCGCATTTATGGCTGCTACTATTGGTGTAGTTCAGAATGATTTAAAAAAAGTTATTGCGTATTCAACATGTAGTCAATTAGGTTACATGATTTTAGCCTGTGGTTTGTCAAATTATTCTATAAGCTTATTTCATTTAATGAATCATGCTTTTTTTAAAGCATTATTATTTTTAAGTGCGGGATCAGTAATTCATGCTATGGCAGATGAACAAGATATGAGAAAAATGGGAGGTTTAATTAAAGTTATTCCTATCACTTATGTTATGATTGTAGTCGGCTCTTTGGCCTTAATGGGATTTCCTTTTTTAACTGGTTTTTATTCTAAAGATATTTTATTAGAATTAACTTATGGAACATATCATTTTAGTGGATTATTTGCGTATTGACTTGGTACTTTATCTGCTTTTTTTACTTCTTTCTATTCAATAAGATTAATTTATTTAACTTTTATAAAACCTTCTAATGGATCTTCAGTTTATATTTCTGGAGCTCATGAATCTGGTATAATAATGTTAATTCCTTTATTAATTTTATGTTTAGGAAGTATTTTTGTAGGTTATGTTGGAAAAGATTTATTTTTAGGTTTAGGAGTAGATACTTGAAATAGTTCATTATTTCAATTAGTAACACACATTTCATATTTTGAATCGGAATTTTTACCTTTTCATATTAAATTAATACCTTTTATTTTTAGTATGTTAGGTTTATTTACAGCTATAAGTGTCTATCAGATTTTTGAAAAAAAACTTATTTCTATTAATTTATATAAAAAAATATATTATATATATTCTTTCTTTAGTAAAAAATGATATTTTGATAACATATATAATACATATATAGTAAATAATATTTTATATTTTGGTTATCATATATCTTTTAAATTGCTAGATAGAGGATTATTTGAATTAATAGGTCCTTTAGGAATTACAAGAATAATAACAATTTTAATTAAAAAGGTATCTAATATGCAAAGTGGACTAATATATCATTATATATTTATGATGATCTTAGGGATAACTTTCTTTGTTTTATTATTTTTACTACCTATTTATTTTAAAACAAGTTTATTGATAGTATTTGCATACTTTTTTATATACTTAAATATATCAAAATAATTTAATTTTAATATGAATAAAAATCAAAAATTAACATTTAAACAACATTGCCAAATATATTGATTTCGTTTTATAAGTTTTATTTATAATTCAGCTACTAAATACAGTGCAGATAGAAGACGTTTTTTTTGAAGAAGAGTAGTTGTATTAATAATGGTTTCTATTGCTTTTTATATTTTTTATAGTCATGTGGATATGGTATTACATGATTTAATGCCTGCCTTTAAATTTAGACATGCTTTTAGAAAACAAAAAACAATGGCCTTTTTATTAGGTTTTTATTTAGCGTATGTTTTATGATTTGTAGTTTCCACCATTTTTCCTAGTCTTTATTTGCATACAAGAAGAAGTTATGTCTTAACTCTAAACATGATTTTTTATTATATTTTCGACGAATATGCTTACTGATATGAAGCTGAATTAATTTATTGAATTGAAACTTCATGATTACCATATATAATTTTTAACTTCGTTTGATTTTGAAGTAATGTTTTAGTTGATTTTGGGTGTGAAACTGAAGATGAATTCGATGAAGGAACATATCTTTTTCTATATAGTGATGAGTATATAGCTTTTTTAGAAGAACAAATGATTGGGGATACTTGATTAGATGCTGATTTATTAGATCCTGAAAGTTGACATGTAGATACCGCTTCATTAAACAAAAAAAAAGTATATGATCCAGCTTTTGATCTGGTAAAAAAAACCCAAGATATTTGATCTTTAAGTAAAGAAGAACTTATGAGGAGAAATGAAGAAGGTGGACAAGATGGTGTAGACGATGCATTAGGTGAAGATGGTGCTGACAAAATTATGGATTTAATAGTTAGACATTATGATCATTTTTATCCAGAAGTAGGTTGTTTTACAGTTGAAGAAGAAAAACCTGAACGATCAAAAGGAATGACTTCAGCTCAGCAAGAAGAGCAATTATTAAAACTTTATATGTTTCAATTAAAACAAGATTTAGATAGAAATCCATATACACGTTATTTTTTAAGTGGTCGACCTTTACATAGTGATACATATCAATATTATTATTTTTGAGGACCTAAAATATGATGAGTTAAAGATCAATTAATGAATTATTATAAACGAGCAGAATTTATTATTAGATTTGGATGATCTAGACCTAAAGTACGTGGTGAATATAGCAAATTTAATCCTTACTATAAACATTATAATACTACCGAATTTTCTAAGCTATGTGGAAAACATTTTATTCTTAAATATATAAGATGATATGGTATTAGATTTATTAAATATTTATATAGACGTGTTTCAATGTTCATTAATCCTTTATATATATATAATGAGTTAAAATGAGATTATTTTTACGGGAAAAATAAAAAAATACTTAAAAATTTAAAAAAACCACGTAGAGGTGGTCCAATAAATGATAAATTTTTTATAAAAAAAAATAAATAATATTATGAATATATTTTTTACATTATTTCAACAAAGTCATTCAATAAAATTTTTATTAATAATTTTATTAGTATTATTAATAAGTATTTTATTCATAGCATTTATACCTTCACATAAAATTGTATTAATAAAACAACTAGGATTAATTTTTAGCTGTTTAACATTAATTTTAACTCTGGTTTTATGAATTTTTTTTAACAATGAAATAGGAAATTTTGTTTTTGTATTACATTTGCCTTGACTATCTATTTTTAATATTTATTACTCTTTAGGAATAGACGGGATTTCCATATTTTTTATAATATTAACAGCTTTTTTAATACCTATTTGTATCTTAATTAGTTGAAACTCTATAACGTATAGAATCAAAGAATATATATTAATGTTATTATTAACAGAATTACTATTAATAAATGTTTTTGCGGTATTAGATTTATTTTTTTTTTATGTTTTTTTTGAAGGGGTCTTAATACCCATGTTTGTGATTATAGGTATATGAGGATCTCGTCAACGTAAAATACATGCAGCATATCAATTTTTTTTCTATACTTTGTTTGGTTCAATTTTAATGTTATTAGGGATAATTGTTATATATTTTCAAACAGGAACGACAGATATTCAATTATTATCTCAGATTGAATTTAGCCCGTCAAAACAGTTATTACTTTGATTAGCTTTTTTTTGTTCATTTGCTGTTAAAGTTCCTATGGTTCCAGTTCATATATGATTGCCTGAGGCTCATGTAGAAGCTCCTACAGCAGGTTCTGTAATATTAGCAGGAGTTTTATTAAAATTAGGAACTTATGGTATTATAAGATTTATGATACCTATGTTCCCTTATGCTATGTATTATTTTACTCCATTAGTTTTTACAATGTGTGTTATAGGAATATTATATTCTGCTGCAACAACTATTAGACAAATTGATTTAAAAAAAATTATAGCTTACTCTTCGGTAGCACATATGAATTTTGCATTATTAGGTTTATTTACAAACAATACGCAAGGGATAGAAGGAAGTTTATTTTTTATGTTAGGACATGGGGTTGTTTCTAGTGCTTTATTTTTATGTATTGGTATTTTATATGATAGATATCATACCCGAAATATTTTATATTATGGAGGATTAGTTCAAGTTATGCCATTATTTAGTTTATTTTTTCTAGTTTTCACTTTAGCTAATTTAGGTTTGCCGGGTATGGTTAATTTTGTAGGAGAATTTTTAGTATTAGTAGGTACTTGAAAAGTTAATACTACAGTTATTTTTTTAGCTTCTATAGGTTTAATTTTAGGAGCAGTATATGCAATTTGATTTTATAATAGATTAGTTTTTGGGCAAATAAGATTTTATTCTCTTCAAAAATTTTCTGATTTAAATAGACGAGAATTTTTTTTATTGTTACCATTATTATTGATGGTATTTATAATGGGAATATATCCAGTAATATTTTTAGATACCTTTAATATTTCAGTTAATAATTACATAAATTTTTACAAATAAAAATTATATAAATATGATTAATAATATTATATCACATCCAGACCTTTATAACTCTTTTTTAACAGAAATTTATAGTACCCCGATATGTAATTGTATTTATTATACCACAGATATAACAATATTTAGTAAGCACCACTATTTTTATACGGGTACATCAGTAAAAACTAGTCCAGCAATTGCTAATGTATTACAAATCTCACAAGATATAATTACATCGAAATCTAAACATGTATCAGTAACCCCAAGAAGATCTGCTCTATTTGATCTTGGAGACTATTTATTTCCTAAAAATCCAGCTCCTGAGGTTTTAGACAAAGATAATAAACCATTATTTTCCAGTAATACAAAAAACTATATATATACTGCTATTCTAACATTTATCTTAATGTGTTTAATAGGCTGACTAGTTTATAGTTTTCATCCTGATACAGATCCTGCACAACCTATTGCACAGGGTCCAATAATAGAAGCTATTCCACAAGGTCCAATACTACTTCGTGAACTTATGGACGGTCCAGCAATTAATGTAGCTGTTGTACACGATGGTATGGATCAGCTTTATGCATTATATCCTGAACTAATACCTAAAATAGATGGTACTGATGCAATTATAGATGGTGTTAGATATAAAGACGCTTTTACTCAAAAACCTCATCCAATCAATGTAGAGATTTCTGAAGAGAATTTCACTAAAATGGTTCAAGAAAAAAGATTTGAAGGACCAGTTGATGAACTTTCGTATCAGTGAATAATGTCTCAACTTATTATTGATCCACCTAAAGATCCATATAGTAGACTACGCCGATAGGAAGAAATAGTTTAACGGTTAAAACAGTGATCTCATAAGTCACCAATGTGAGTTCAATTCTCACTTTCTCCTAAAAGTATTTGGGTGTGGTGGAATTGGTAGACACACTGAGCTTAGGACTCAGCGATCGCAAGATTTTATGGGTTCAAATCCCATCACCCTTACCTATGAGTGGCCGAGTGGTTTATGGCAATGGTCTTGAAAACCATCATATTCTTTTAGAGTATCATGAGTTCGAATCTCATCTCATCCAAGTTTTGCATAGCTCAACTGGTAGAGCAACAAGCTTTTAACTTGGAGGTTCTGGGTTCAAGCCCCAGTGCGTGCAAACTTGGATGAGATAAGATTTATTATTATTATTATATTATTTAATTCAGAGGTGGCTGAGTGGTCTATAGCGCTGATTTGCTAAATCAGTATACCTGCAAAGGTATCATGGGTTCAAATCCCATCCTCACTAATGAATTAAATGGTATGAATATTAATAATAATTTTTATATGTATAAACTAAAAAAAAACATAAATATAATAAAAAATCAATTGAGGTGTAAATTATTGATAAAAAATCTTTATTTGCTTAATTTTCTTAAATCAATAAGAGTCAATATAAATTTAAATAAGTTGAAATCCTTTAATGACGTTTTAATCTTAGAAGGATTATTTTTATTAGAGTTTTTAACATCTTTAAAAACTTCTATAAGTTACTTTAAAAAAATGTATCAAGAAGTAAATATACAACTTTCCACTGTCCTTCGTAAAAAATATATATTTTATTTAATATATATATTAAAAATATTTTATTTTCCTTTGCTTCTAAGAAGAAATGAGTCTTTAGCATTTAATTTCGATAATTTAGCAAATTGCTCTTTAACAGTTACTAATGTAACTATGTTACCTTTTTTACCAGATGTATATTTCAAATGAAATTTACCAATTAATTGTTTCTTTCAATTAGATACAAAAAATATTAACACTTCTTACTTATATCTATCCTACTGAAATTTTCCCATAACGAATAAATAGTATGAATAAGTTAACAGAAAATAATAAAATTAAATTAAATGAAGAACTACTTGCTAAAAACACAAATTTAGAACAAAAAAGCAATATAAGTATTCATCTTTTAGAATTAAAATATAGATTTATATATTTAATATTGTCTTTTCTATTATCTTTTATTGTAAGTTGTAATTATTTTAATGAATATTTATATTTATTATCTTATTTTCTTTTAGATTATAATAAAACTTTTGTTTATAATACACTTCCTGAACCTGTTTTTGTGTATTTTAAAGTTACTTTATTATTTAGTTTATTTTTTACTTTTCCTTATTTTCTTTATACTTTAACTACTTATTTATCTAAAACAAAATATAATGTATACGTTACTTTTGATTACCTGATTATGACTATATCTGGAATACTATTCTTAATAATATTGACAATAGTAGGATATTATGTTTTTCCTACTGTCTTTAAATTTTTAATAACATTTGATCTTAATGAACAAATGGAAGAAACCCATAGATTTATATATTTAAATGTCGAAAAATACATTAATTTTATTTTTACAAATGTTTTATTTGTAATCTTTTTTTGTTGTATACCGTGAATTTATAAATCATTAAAAATAAATAAATTATTACCATGAGGAGACTTAACATGAGATGTTAAATACTTTGAAAAACGTTTTAGATATCATATGTATACTCTAGCTATAATAGCTACTGTAGTTGTGTCTCCACCTCATTTTTTATACCATTTTTTCGCTGTTCCATTTAGTCTTTTTTTTATGGAAATTTACTTTTTACTACTTTGAATCATGGCATTTATAAAATGATGTCTAGGTGGATAGTAATTGCGGAGAGAAGGATTCGAACCTACGATGAACTTAAATTCAACAGATTTACAGTCTGCCGCCATAACCACTCGGCCATCTCCGCGTAGAATGATGTATTCTACCATGTTAACTTTTGGTCTTCTAATATTATATATATAATATGAAGTCAAAAATATAAACTTTTAAAAATTATTATGTCAAAAGAATTTTTTGATATTTTATTAACTTCTTCTAAAAATATTGGTGCAGGTATTGCAACAGTTGGTTTAGTTGGTGCAGGTGCAGGTGTTGGTATTGTTTTCTGTGGATTAATGATTGCTTATGGTAGAAACCCTTCATTAAAAAATGAATTATTTGGTTATGCGGTTTTAGGGTTCGCTTTAAGTGAAGCTACAGGACTATTTGCTTTAATGATGGCTTTTTTAATTTTATTTAGTTAGTACTAAATATTTTATACAATAAGTTGCAAATTATTATATTTTTAATAACGATATTGTTGTAAAAGTAAACAAATTTTAATATATTTATCTATTCTCACTTGGTGAAATTGGTAGACACGGTAGACTTAAAATTTACTTCACGTAGTGAGTATCGGTTCAAGTCCGATAGTGAGCAAACTAATTTTATAATTTAAAATTATTAATAAATTAATATAAATGAAAAAATTAAATAATTTTACAAGACCTTTTTCTTTGAATATAAAGTTAAATGTGGCACAAATGTTAGTTTCAAATGTGCATTTAGGTCATACAAAAAAATTTTCTAATGTAAAAATAAAACCTTTCTTATTAGGTTATCGAAATAACATTTATATTTTAAATGTTTCATATACACTAAACCAAATTAAATTAATTTCTGCTTTAATTATTAATATTATCTCTTTGAGACAGAAATTATTAATAATTAAAGATAGAGACTTTTTTAATTTTAAGATGATGTTACGATTACCTAATGTCTTTTTTTTTGATAAAAAATGAACTGGAGGGTTGCTAACAAATTTTAGAAAAGTACGTAATAGTAAAAAATTTAAAGAAGAACAAACTTCTTTTAATAGTTTACGTGCAATGAGATATTTACCTTCATGTGTTTTTTTTTTTGACGCTGATTTATCTTATTGAGCGTTAATGGAAGCATCTAATTTAGATATACCTATATCAGCAGTTGTTGATAGTAATATTAATCGTATAGGTTTAATTAATTATCCTATAGTAGGTAATAATAAATCTTTTGAAGCTTTATATTTATATTTGAATTTAATAAAAAATGCTGCTATTAAAGGTCGTCAAAAAGAACTATTAAAAATATTAAGAATTGTTTAATATATATATGGTTACAAATGTAAAAAAAAATCAACATAATTTGAAATTGATTCGTCGATTTGAAGAAGATATTTGAGGAATATTAGCTTTAAAGAATAAACCAAGCAAAGTTTTAAATTATATTTATGAAGCATATCAAAATAATTATAAATATAAAAAACTTTTAAAAGATACTAAAAAATCTTTTTTCTTAGTTCGTAAAAGAAGTCAATTCTTGTATAAGGTTGTCAGTGAAGAACAAGAATTTAAAAGAAGAAAACGAACTTTAAAAATTAATAATTATTTAAATTTATTAAAGCTTAGAAGATTCTATGGAAATATCGGACGTAAACAATTTAAACGAAATTTTAATAATTTATCTTTAACTCCTAATTTAGCAACAAGATCATTTGCTTATTTTTTAGAAAGTCGTTTAGACGTTATATTATACAGAGCTAATTTTTTTTCTAGCATTTTTAGCGCTAGACAATATATTAATCATAAGAAAGTTTATGTTAATGGTTTACTAGTAAATAAACCCGGTTATCAAGTTAAAATAGATGATTTGATTAATGTTGAAGATGTAAGTTTATTTTATTCTCAAATAAAAAAAAGATTATTAAATAATCAAATTTTAACGAATTATCCTAAATATTTATATGTTGAATATAATTTAGGTATAATTAAATTTTTAAGATTACCTTTAAATGAAGAAATACCTTTTCCTTTTTTCATGAATGTAAAAAATATGACACATAACTTTTATAAATAATTTAACCTATATGATTCTAATACGACTAAAAAAAAGATCATTTGGTGATCATATGAGTTATGCTATTGTTGTAACAGCAAAACAAGAAGCCCCCAGTAGTGGAAACTTTGTTGAAAAATTGGGGCACTATAAGCCTATTATTGATAATTGATCTAATAAGTATGTGTTTATTGATTTTGATCGATTAAAACATTGAGTAGAAAGGGGAGCTACTATGGATATAAAACTTTTTGTTTTAATGAAACCATTAATAGCTTATCATACAATGCAATTAAATTTGCGTTTAAAAAATAATTAATTAATATGAAAATAAATTCTATTTTACAAAAAATTGAATCTTTTAAAGTTAAAAAAAAAAATAAAGTACTGTTTTGAAAAACGGTAAAAAAAGGAGATATCGTTTCTGTAATTTACTATGATTTAGAAAAAGAACAAGCTCGCGTGCAACAATTTACAGGAGTTTGTAATTCTTTTAAGTCTGCAGGTTTAAATACAAAACTTGCGGTAGTGAACGTTATTGATAAAATTGTAGTTGAACAGCAGTTCTTCTTATTTAGCGACGTTGTAGCCGATGTTATGGTAGTACGTAAAAAAACTAGTTAATCTAGAGGGGTCGTTAAATAATTACTATTTTTTTATAAACTTTTTTTTTTAATAAATAGCAATATTTTTTAGATAGCTCAGCTGGTTAGAGCGCTGGTCTGAAAAACCAGAGGTCGGTAGTTCAAGTCTACCTCTAAACA
>Ga0247803_1000337_pt1 | contig 26704 bp, 27 predicted proteins | sample UWRJL014104B1_FD_180928 | JGI IMG/M metagenome (GOLD analysis project Ga0247803, IMG submission 180928) | Plant litter microbial communities from Arlington Agricultural Research Station in Wisconsin, United States - UWRJ-L014-104B-1 | ecosystem: Environmental > Terrestrial > Plant litter >...
CCGAGACGGTGGCGAAAGACGCCTGACGCGCCTTAGGCCCTTGGTCAGAAACCCTTAACCGCGTTCGTGAACGGGACCGCAAGCGGGCGGCTGTACGGTCTGTTTGTCGGCGAAGAAACGTCGATGTCTGGCGAGTATGCCCTCATGCTGTTTCTGCTGAACGATGTCGTGTTCGATCTGGACGAGGCCACCCCGGTCTCGCCCGCCGATGCGCGCCGTTTCGAGAAGCTGGACTTCGACTATGTGCTGGAACTGGGCTGCGAGCTGTTCGCCGAAGACCCCCTGATGCACCGCAACGATCCCGGTCGCGCCCGTCGTCTGGCCTGGCTGGTCAAGCAGACGAGCCCCGAGGTGAACGCCGCCCTGTTCGCCGCCCCGGCCGTCGACTGTGATCCCGACTTGGTCGAGCCCCGCTTCTGCGCCTTGCCGACGCTCGTCATGACGCGTCTTCGGTCGCGTGACGCGCGGGGCCAACTGGACGCCGTCGCCGCAGACCGCGCGGTCTGGAACCGTATGGCGGCCTGATCGCCCGCGCCGCCTGCTCCTCAGGTGAGGGCGGAGAAGACCAGATGCACGAGCAGGGCCGCGCCGATGATGACCGCGAAACCCGCGGCCAAGCAGACGCGCGGGTGTTTGGTGGTTTCCTTGCCTACATTATCGGTCGGATGAATCAGCGCCACGGCTCGCTCCTTTAGGTTTCGGTCCCTTTTCGCGGCGCCCGACTGCATGGTCCGAACGTCTCGCCACGAAACGATGCCTTCAAAAACCATGATTGGCGAGGGGTTTCTGTTCACGCTATCGACATACCGTCGAGAAATGGATGGCAGTCCGCGGTCAGTGACTTCCGCGCGGTCTTGCGCTAGGTCCGCCGCCCAAGGATCCCCCATGTCAAAACTGACCCTAGAACAGGAGGCCCTGCGTCGCAGGACCTTCGCCATCATTGCCCACCCGGACGCCGGTAAGACCACGCTGACGGAGCATATCCTGCTGGCCGGCGGGGCCATCCGCGCAGCCGGCGCCGTGCGGGCGCGCGGCGAGAACCGGCGCACCCAATCCGACTGGATGAAGATCGAGAAGGAACGGGGGATCTCGGTCTCGGCGTCGGTAATGACTTTCGAGCACACCACGGCTGACGGCGTGGCCAAGATGTTCAACCTGCTCGATACGCCCGGGCATGAGGACTTCTCGGAAGACACCTATCGCACCCTGACCGCCGCCGACTGCGCCATCATGGTGCTGGACGCCGCCAAGGGCATCGAGCCGCAGACGCTGAAGCTGTTCGAGGTCTGCCGCCTGCGCGACATCCCGATCATCACCTTCATCAACAAGCTGGACCGCGAGGCCCAGGACCCCATGGCCCTGCTGGACGAGATCGCGTCCAAACTTCAGCTCGATCCCTCGCCCATCTGGTGGCCGGCCCAGAGCGGCAATCGTCTGCGCGGCATGGTCGAGATGGGCACGGGCCGGTTCCAGCCATATGCCCGCAAGATCCCCGGCGCGACCGAGGACGCGGGCCATCCCGAGGCCCTGCCCCTGGCCGACGCCGCCCAGTATTTCGAGCCCGGCGAGCATCAGGACCTGCTGGACGCCGCCGAACTGGTCGAGGGCGGCTATCCGGCCTTCGACCGCCAGTCCTTCCTGGAAGGCCATATGACCCCGGTGCTGTGGGGCTCGGCCCTGCGTCACTTCGGCATCGACGAGCTTCTGGCCGCCATCGGCGAATGGGCCCCGCCTCCGAAAGTCATGAAGGCCAGGAAGGAAGCCCCGCCCGAGACCCGCAACGCCCCTGCCCCCGTCGAACTGACGGTCGAGCCCGGCGCCGCCGAGGTCACCGGCTTCGTCTTCAAGGTCCAGGCCAATATGGACCCCAACCACCGCGACCGGATCGCCATGTTCCGCATGGCCTCGGGCAGCTTCAAGCGCGGCATGAAGCTGAAGGTGCAGAACACCGGCAAACAGTTGTCGGTGAACGCCCCCATCATGTTCTTCGCCTCCGACCGTGAACTGGCCGAGGACGCCTTCGCCGGCGACGTTATCGGCATCCCCAACCACGGGGTGCTGCGCGTCGGCGACAGCCTGTCGGAAAGCGGCATGATCCGCTTCGCCGGCCTGCCCAACTTCGCGCCGGAAATCCTCCAGCGGGTCCGGGTCAAGGACCCGCTCAAGGCCAAGCACCTGAAGAAGGCGCTGGACGGTCTGGCCGAGGAAGGCGTGACCCAGTTGTTCCGTCCCGAGATGGGGGCCGACTTCATCGTCGGCGCCGTCGGTCAGCTACAGTTCGAGGTCATGGCCGACCGGCTTGGCGAGGAATACGGGCTGGAGGTCATCTTCGAGCCCAGCCCCTATGCCGAGGCTCGCTGGATCGATGGCACAGACGCCGACATCGAGGACTTCAGCGGCAAATATCGCGGCCAGATGGCGCGGGATATCGACCAGGCCCCCGTCTTCTTGGCCAAGTCGAGCTGGGAGACCGGCTATGTCACCGAACGCTTCCCCAAGGTGGCCTTCACGCGGACCAAGGAGCGGGGCTGAACCTTGTTCGGTCGCCATCGTTTTGTCTCCGATGCGTGAGAGTACGGAGCCATGAGCGGAATAACGACTATCAGTGCAGCAATCCTGGCCGTCGCCGGCGGCCTGACCCTGTGCGCGGGCGCCGCCGGAGCGCAGCAGAAGCCGGCGCAGGCCCGCCCAGATGCGACGGCGAAGGTCCCTGGCGCCTCCGGCGTGACCCTGGCGCCCGGCCAGACCGAGCCCGACCCCATCCGCATGACCCTGGGCTACTATGTGCGGGGCGACCGTGACTGCGATCAGGTCTGGCCCGGCGACGGCGACTTGGCCTGGATGACGCCAACAGCCTTCATCATCGACTTCGGCGGCTGCGAGCCCGGCCAGTTTCTGCAGACCGGTCCCAACTCCTGGCGCGAAGAGCAACGCTGCCTGTCCGAGCTGGGCGACGATGCGGGCGCCTATGAGGTAACCTATCAGGTCATCGGCGCCGACCTGATCAAGCGCGAGGGTCGTCTTGACCTCGGGGACCAGGGGCCGGACGAGGCCCTGGTGGAGACCGACGACTGGAAATACTGTCGCCCGCAGGACGTCTCGGCCAACGCCCGTTTCGCCTCCTGAGACAGGGCGATGTGCGCCCCTCGGCCATTGTTCTGTCTCAAGGCCATGGTTGGCTGATCCCATGAGCCAGCCGACGACAAATGACACAGCGCCCCGCCGCCTGAGCGGCCTCATGGTGCAGATCGGGACCTGGGCCGCTGTGGCCGCCCTGACGACCGGGCTGGCCTGGAGCGATGCGGCTCTGGCTCAGACCGCAGCCCAGGATCGGGCGCGGGCGACCACCCAGTCGCTGAACACCGGCCCCTCGGACAGCGTCATGCGGCCTGATCGCGTAACCGCTAGCCCGCCGCTGACCGAGGCTGAACGACCCGTGCGTATCCAGGCCCCGGTAGCGCCGGCCGTCGCGCCGTCCGCTTCCAGCGTCACAGCCCCAGCTGTTACCCCTCGGCCCGTGCAGGCGGCCCGGCCCGCTCAGGCTGCGCCGGACGACGCCGCGACCCGGTTGCTGAACGGCGCTCCGAGTGAAGGCGAGGTCCCCGGCCAGGCCGAGGCCGCAGATCCCGCCGCACCCGTCGATTTTCCTCCGCTGCAACAGGGCTATTACGTCCGCGGCGAGATGGATTGCGACCAGGTCTGGCCCGGCGAAGGCGACCTGGCCTGGCTGTCGGAGATTTCCTTCACTCTGGATTTCGGCGGCTGCACGCCGGGCCAGATCCGCCAGGCCGGTCCGGCCTTGTGGCATGAGGACCAGCGCTGCGAGACCGAACTGGGCGGCGACGGCGGCCTCTACAGCATCGAATACCGCCAGACCGCCGCCGGGACCCTGGTCCGCAAGGCGACCCTGAGCATCGACGGAACGGTCGAGGAAGACAGCTGGAAAGCCTGTCCCGTCGAACGGGTGCCCGAGGAAGCGCGGTTCCACAGTCCATCGGCTGAACCTGTCGGATAATTCGTAGAAAGACGCACTTCCTTCCGTCTTTCACCCGTGGTTCTGTGACCGCGCCGACGCGAGACGCGTCGTGGAGTTCGACCCCTTTGATATTTCCGGCCTTGGCCATCGCAATCCTCGCCCAGACGGCCCCCGGCGCTTCAGGCCCGGCGTCGAGCCTGATGGCCTATGAGGACGTGGTGCGTTGCGCCGGGCTGAGCCAGGCCGCGTCCGAACTGGAAGGCAGCGAGACCGCGGCCGGAAACCGGATGTTCGACACCGCCCTCTACTGGTCGCTGACGGCCGCCCAGGCGGCCCAGGCGGCCGGCCGAGACCCGGTCGCTGCAGATCGCGACCAGACCCTGGCGCGGATCGAGGCGGTGCGCCGCCTGACGATCAAGGACGCCGAAGCGACCGCCCTGCTGCAACGCTGCCGCCAGCGGACCCCCAATCTAGGCTGAACGCCGTTCGCGAACCGCCGGCTCCGTCCGGCGTTGGACTGGTGTCGCGTTTGCATCGTCTGCCAGGGGATCGCGTCCGCGGTCCCGAAGCGGGACGATACCGAAAGGTCTTGAGGGCGTATGTTCGAGTTCGGCAAGGATCTGCGTAAGCTCTTCACCCAGGCCCGTGAAAGCGAGGACCTGAGCTGGCTCGAACTGATCGGCGTCGATCTTCTGGCCTCCGAGGCGCGTCAGCAGACCACCGACGCAGGCCGCGTGTCCTGCACCCATCCCCATCCCGCCTGGCTACGCGCCGCCGCACTGTGGTGCGAACATGCGCGCCGCACAGGCCGGGCCGAAAGCGTGCGACGCGCGCTGGACGCCGCCGCCGACGCCGCCGGAGCCGCCCGCACCCGCGACGAGATCGCCCTGGCCGACGTGTGCCGGGCCCAGGCCCTGCTGGTTCGATTCGACCTGAACGGCGGGCCGGGCGGTCTGGACGAGGCCCTGCGCGCCGCCCCGGCCTCAGCCGCCGGATGCCGGAGCCAGACGGCTGCGCAGATTTCCGCCATCCACGCCCGACTGCGCGCTCGATCCGCCCGTCTGAACGACGACCCGGCCGCCCTGATGCAGGCCGCCGCCCTGCTGGACGCGGCGATCCACGGCCTGGCGGGACGCCCGGTCGGCGAGATCGACGAACTGCGCATGGACCGAGCCGCGCTGTCGCTGGAGACGGGGGTGATCCGCCGCGACGCCAATCTGCTGGACCAGGCCGGGCGAGAGTTGCAGGCCCTGGTGACCACCGCCTCGCCCGACTATCGCCCCCTGACGCGCGCCCGCGCCCTGACCCTGTGCGCCGCCGGCCTGTCCGCGCTAGCCGCCCTGGCCGACAACGCCGAGGCCCACGCCCAGGGCCGGCTGCTGTTCGAGGCCGCCGCCGACCAGTTCACCCCCGATCACAGCCCATTGGATTGGGTGGTGATCCAGATCGTGCGCGCCGCCACGCCTGGCGGCGCCTCGCTGGCCGTCCTGCGCCAGGCCGCAGCCCTGTCCGCCGGTCAGGGGCTGGTGCTGGGCTCCGTGGCCCGCGACCTGTTGATCGAGGCCGAGGTCGCCTGCGCCTATGACGAGGGCGACATGGACCGGCTGTCGATGCTGGAAAGCGGCGTGCGCCGTCGCCTGTCGGAACCGATGTCGAAGGGCTCGGAACTGGATTGGGCCGTGGATCAGATCGGCATGGCCCGCATCGGCGCCGCGCGCGCGGGCCTGATGGGTCTGGACGCCAGCCTGGGCACCCTGGGTCTGGCCGAGGCCGCCGAGGTCGCCCGCGAATACGGCGTCCCCGCCATCGCCGCCCGCGCGGTGGGCCTGCTCAGCGCAAGCACGATACGGGTCTAGCCTCGGGTTAGCCGCCCATTGCGGTGAACGGCCCGTTCTTGAACCGGGGCTTGCCGTAGCGCAGCGGCGCGCCGTCTGCGTCCAGCACCCGGCCGCCCGCCGCCTCCAGCACCGCCTGACCGGCCGCCGTGTCCCATTCATGGGTCGGGCCGGTGCGGGGATAGGCGTCGAAACGGCCCTCGGCGATGAAACAGAACTTCAGCGACGAATCCATGCCCTGCCACTGACCACAGCCGTGGCGGCCGGCCAGGCGCAACGCCTCTTCGTCGGTCATGGTGTGGCTCATCAGGGCGACGCCGACGTCCGGACGGTCGCGGACCTTGATCCGCTCCCACGATCCACCGAAGCGGCGGCGCTCGGCGCCATCCACGCCCGTCCGCCAGGTGATTGAGGTCGCCGGCGCCGAGACCACGCCGCAGACGGGCGCGCCGTCCTGGATCAGGGCGATGTTGACGCTGAAGCTTTCCTTGCCGGAGATGAAGCCCTTGGTGCCGTCCAGCGGATCGATCAGCCAGAACCGCGCCTCGGCCACATCGGGGGCGCCATCGGCGGCCACGGCTTCTTCGGCCACCGTCTGCACCTTGGGATAGAGGGCGGCCAGTCGTCGCAGGATCAAGGCCTCGGCCTGCTGGTCGGCCAGGGTCACCGGGCTGTCGTCGGCCTTGGTCGTGACCTCGGCGCCCGCGCGCCAGAAGGGCAGGATCACCGCCGAGGCCTCTTCGGCGATGTCGGCGAGCACGTCGGCCAGAGCGCCCGAGGCGAGGTCTTTCGTCAGTCTGTCGGTCATGGGCCGCTCGATAGAGGATCGGAACGGTTTCGCGAACCGGCAAATCAGCCCAGCTTGCATCGCGTCCACGACGCCGCTTCAAGAGACCTCATGACCGACGCCGCCCAAACGCCCCTCGCCGCTGCTTCCTCGCCCGTGGACGGGGCCGAACTGGCCACCTATGTCGCCGCCAAGCTGTGCCACGATTTCATCAGCCCGGCGGGCGCGATCCGCTCGGGCCTGGACCTGCTGGACGACCCCTCGGCCCAGGACATGCGCGACGACGCCCTGAGCCTGATCGCTGACAGCGCCGACAAGATGATCGCCCTGACCCATTTCGCCCGCGTCGCCTTTGGCGCCGCGACCACCAGCGAGCGGTTTTCCGGCGAAGAGTTGAAGACCCTGGTCGAGGGCATGACCAAGGGCGGACGGGCCACTATGGACTGGCAGGTCGTGGAACCCAGCTTTTCCAAGCCCGCCGCCCGCGCCCTGGTCAACCTGGCCTATCTGACCGCAGGCGCGCTGGCGACCGGCGGGGTCGCCACCATCACCAGCCGCCACGAACATGATTTCCTAGTGCTGGAAAGCGTCGCCGAGGGGCCACGCGCCCGGCTGAAGCCCGAGGCCGTCACCGGCCTGTCTGGTCGACGCCTGTCTGAAGGCTTGCCCGGCCAGTGGATCCAGCCCTACTGGCTGTGGACCACGGTCAGGGACGCGGGCGGCGCCCTGGCCGTTTCGGTCGAAGACGGCCGGATCGGCCTGACGGTGAGAATGCCGTCTTAAGCTCAACTGCCAACGGGTCGTTAACCGACGTGAAGCAATTATAACCCTGATACCGGCGGACCTTTCCGCCCCCCGGAGATACGCGGTCTTGGACCTTCGCACCTGCCTCATCGTCGATGACAGCCGGATCATCAGGAAGGTCGCGCGGCGTATCCTCGAAAACCTCAATTTCGAGATCGACGAAGCCGCAGACGGGGCCGAGGCCCTGACCTACTGCGCCTCGGTCATGCCTGACGTCATCCTGCTGGACTGGAACATGCCGGTGATGGATGGCCTGACCTTCCTGCGCCGCCTGCGCGAACAGCCCGACGGCAAGACACCCAAGGTCCTGTTCTGCACCATCGAGACGGCGCCCGAACGGATCGCGGAGGCCCTGTCGGCCGGCGCCCACGACTATGTGATGAAGCCGTTCGACGGCGAGATCCTGCAATCCAAGCTGATGGAGGTCGGGGCCGTCTGAGGCCCGTTGCATATCTCCATGCTCCAGGAAGACTTCGACCGCCTGCAATCCCTGATGGCCTCGCGCGCCGGCTATCGGCTGACGCGCGACCGGATTCACCTGGCCGAACACCGTCTAGGGCCCGTGGCGCGGCGCGAGGGGTTCGACAGTGTCGACGCCCTGCTGGCCGCCCTGTGGGCCAAGCCGGTCGCGTCCCTGGGCTGGGCGGTGATCGAATCCCTGCTGAACGCCGAGACCTGGTTCCGCCGCGACCGCGCCCCGTTTGACACCTTCGCCCGAGAGCTTTTGCCCGCCATCGGCCAGGTCCGGCCAGAGGGCCGCGTCCGCGTCTGGTCCGCCGGCTGTTCCACCGGCCAGGAAGCCTGGTCCATCGCCATCGGCGCGCTGGAGGCCCACGCCAATATCGACATCGTCGCCACCGACCTATCCCAGCGCGCCATCGACCGAGCCCGACTGGGCGCATACACCGGCTTCGAGATCCAACGCGGCCTGACGGCGGCGACCATGCTGCGCTGGTTCACGCCCGCCGAGGACCAGTGGGCGGTGCGGCCCGAACTGAGCCAGGTCGTGCGCTTCGCCCGCGCCAACCTGCTGGACGAGCCGACCGACGAAGCGCGGTTCGACGTCATCTTCTGTCGCCATGTGCTGCAGGACATGGACCCCGTGCGCCGGGGCGGCGTCATTGAGGCGCTGGAACGTCGGCTGGTGGACGACGGCTGTCTGTTCCTGGGACCGGACGAGCGGCTGGACGGCGACACCGTCGCCTTCCGTCCCGTCAGCGGCCGCAAGGGTCTGTTCGTCAAGGCCCCCGCCGCCCTGAGCCGGGCGGCCTGATCTAGATACTCTGCCGCCCGCCAAATGCGCGACGGCCCGGGCCCTGCGTACGCATAGACGCGGCCCATCCGCGCAGACTAGGCTGAGCCGTTGTCGGAGGGGGATATCTGATGCGATCCATACTGCTGTTGGGCTCCCTTGCGCTGGCGCTGCTGATCGGCGTCATTTCGCTACAGGTCCCATCGCCCAAGGCCCTCGATACCCCGGCCGTCGATTTCGCCGCCGCGCGCGCCATGACCGACGTTCGTGTCATTGCCCGCGCCCCCCACCCCATCGGCTCGGTCGAGCATGAAAGGGTGCGGGGATATCTGTTCAGCCGGATGATCGGCCTGGGCCTGAACCCCGCGCTTCAAACCGGCAGCCTGTCGCCCGCGACCATCAAGTGGCTGTCCAGGCAGAGCGACACCCCGCCCACGACCGCCACCAACATCGTCGGCATCCTGCCCGGCCGGGACCCGTCCGCGCCCGCCATTGTTCTGATGGCCCACTACGACACCACGCCTGACTCCCCCGGCGCAGCCGACGACGGCGCAGGCGTCGCCGCCATTCTGGAGACCGTGCGTGCGATCAAGGCGCGGGGACCGGCCGAGCGCAGCCTGATCGTTCTGCTGACAGACGCAGAGGAGGTCGGCCTGGACGGGGCGCGCGTCTTCTTCAGCGAGCACCCCTTGCGCAGCCGGATCGGCGGCGTGGTCAATCTGGAGGCGCGCGGCGGTGGCGGTCGCGCCATGATGTTCGAGACCGGCCCCGGCAATCGCCAGACCATCGCCCTGTTCAGCCAGGCCGCCCGCCGCGCCGACGGGGGAACCACCAGCAACTCCCTGACCGCCCTGATCTATCAGCTAATGCCCAACGGCACCGACTTCACCCTGGCGCGCGATCGCGGCATCGCCGGGCTGAATCTGGCCTTCCAGGGACGCCCGGCCCAATACCACTCGCCAACCTCGACGCCCGATGCGCTGGATCAGGGCAGCGTCCAGCACATCGGCTCACAGGCGCTGGAGGCGACCGATCTTCTGCTGCGGACCCCCGCCCTGCCGCGCGCGACGCAGGATCAGGTCTTTTCCGACATCCTGGGCCTGGGGGTGATCGGCCATGCGCCCCAAACCGGCTGGACCCTGTTCGTCATAGCCCTGGGCCTGACCGCCTTCGCCTTCTGGGGCGGCCGTCATGCGACTGGCCTGAGCTTCGCCGATGTCGGGCGCGGCATGGTCTCGGGCCTGTGGTTCCTGGCGACCGTAATCGTCCTGACCCAGGCCACGCGGGTTTTGGCCGGGCCCGTGCTGTCGCCGGCTGTGCCGTTCGACCTCTATTACACCCTGATGCGCCGCCTGCCGTGGATGGAGGCGGGCGCCGCCCTGACTGTGCTGGCCATCGCCCTGACGGCGCTTGCGGGGCGAGACGCCATGGGCCAACGCGTCCTGACCGGCGCCTTGGTGCTGGCCGCCGGGGTCGCGACCGTGCTGGGCGGGGTCAACTTGGTCGTCATCGCCGCTGCCCTCGTCGCCATCGCGCTAAGCTGGTGGACAAAAGCCTGGCCGCGCACCCGCTGGGGCGGCTGGCTGGGTCTGATCGCCCTGGTGCTGGTGCTCGGCGGTCTGGTCCAGGCCGTGGCGCCCGCCGCCGCCTTCATCCTGCTGTGGCCCGCCCTGATCGCCGCCGTCGCCGCCGCCCTCGCCGCCGTTATCGGCGCACGGCTGGCGGGGGTGCGCAGTCACCTGGCTCCGGCCGCCGTGCTGGTGCTGGGCGGAGCCTGGCTGGTCAGTCTGGCCCACCCGGCCTTCCTCGGGATCGGCATGGACCTGCCCGCCGTCCTGGGCCTGGTCGGCCTGTTGGTCCTGATGCTGGCGCGGCCCCTGACCCCGAGCCATCCGCGCGCCCTGGCCGCCGCCGCCGTCGCCTGCCTGATCCTGGCGTGCGCCGTGTCGGCCACGGCACGGTTCGCCGAGCCGGCTCCCTTGCAAGCCAAGACCGCCGCCGCCCAAGGCTGAGATCCGTCTAGCGAGAATACGTCAATTCCGGTCGTATCCCAGATTTTGTTCCGATAATGTTCTCAAGAACAGATTGTGAACGCCCGCAATCCGTGTTCTACCTCTGTTCACAGGGAGCGGGTCCATGGCGGGTCTCTCCCAAGCATTGATGGGAATCATGGCAAGGGAGACGGGTAAGATGGCTTCGCAGGCGGCATTGAAATTGGTCGGTAAAGACGACGGCGACAAGCAACGGGCTCTGGAGGCGGCGATCGCGCAGATCGATCGCGCCTTCGGCAAGGGCTCGGTCATGAAACTGGGCAAGGGCGGGGTGACGCAAGCCATCCCCTCGGTCTCGACCGGCTCGCTCGGTCTGGACATCGCCCTAGGCATCGGCGGTCTGCCGCGTGGTCGGGTGATCGAGGTCTATGGTCCCGAAAGCTCGGGCAAGACCACCCTGGCCCTGCATACGGTGGCGGAAATCCAGAAGGCCGGCGGCGTCGCCGCCTTCGTCGACGCCGAACATGCGCTCGACCCCGGCTACGCCCAGAAGCTGGGCGTCAATCTGGACGACCTCCTGGTGTCCCAGCCCGACACCGGCGAACAGGCGCTGGAGATTGTCGACACCCTGGTGCGCTCGGGCGCCGTGGACATCGTGGTGGTCGACTCTGTCGCCGCCCTGACGCCCCGCGCCGAGATCGAGGGCGAGATGGGCGACAGCCTGCCCGGTCTGCAGGCCCGCCTGATGAGCCAGGCCCTGCGCAAGCTGACCGCCTCGATCAACAAGTCCCAGTGCATCGTCCTGTTCATCAACCAGATCCGTCACAAGATCGGCGTCATGTACGGCTCGCCGGAAACGACGACGGGCGGCAATGCGCTGAAATTCTACGCCTCGGTCCGCCTCGACATCCGCCGCACCGGCGCGATCAAGGACCGCGACGAGGTCGTCGGCAACACCACCCGGGTCAAGGTGGTCAAGAACAAGGTCGCCCCGCCGTTCCGCGAGGTCATCTTCGACATCATGTACGGCGAGGGCATCTCCAAGCTGGGCGAGATCATCGACCTGGGCGTCAAGGCGGGTGTGATCGAGAAGTCGGGCTCGTGGTTCAGCTATGACTCGACCCGGATCGGTCAGGGTCGCGAGAACGTGCGCAACTTCCTGAAAGCCAACCCCGACATGGCCGACGCCATCGAGGACAAGGTCAGGAAGTCGACCAACAAGATCGCCGACGAACTGCTGGGCACGCCCGAGCCGGACGAAGGTCAGGACCTCGAAGGCTAGTTTCTCTTCTCCCCCTCCTTTGCGGAGGACACAGACACTCCGTCCGGCCGGTCCCCGCGACCCGCCACTGACCCCCGCGGGGTTCAGGGTCGAACGGAGCAGGGCCGCCCGACACGAGTCGGGCGGCCCTTTTTCGTTGAAGCATCCCGGCCTTTACGCCGCCGGGGATCGCCGCCCGACGCTCTCAAGCCTGACCACCACTCGCTGAATTGCAGGCCTAGCCCGCAGGAAGGCGCGATAGAGAGCTTCGAACACTCCCAGCACCTGGGCGTTGCGCGCCATCCGCCCGAACGGGCTCAGGATCGGGATGGCTCGCCACATCGCCGCAAAGGCAGCCGCTCCGGACAATAGACGTCCGTCGCCGCCATCGCACCGAACGCCCTCCTCGCGCGCATGGAACCGAGCAAGCAGATCGGACCGGTCGATCGGACATGATCCGCCGCCCTCCTCCGCCGTGGCCACATCGATGAAGTGGATGGCTCCGCGCCGGTCCAGACGCCGGAACAGGCCGATCTCGCGCCGACACAGCGGGCAACCGCCATCGAACCAGACCGTGACCTTTGCCTCGCCGCCATCTCGTGCCATGCGCTATCCTAGGGCCGTCCATTCCCAGCCGCCAACGCCTGCGTCAATCGGCGCAGCCCAGCCGCCCTCCAGATTCAGAACCCGAGCCAGAGCCGTCATGACCACAACCGCCGAAACCCCGTTCGAGACCCTGTCTCAATTCAATCTGGCCGAAACGGACGACGGCTATCTGCTGGAAATCGGCGGCAGCGGCGGATCCGTCCTCACCCTGGCCACGACCGCCGAACAGATCGGGGCCATCATAGAAGCGCTCGACGCCCTGGTGTCCGCTGACACGGACGCCGACAACGGCGAGGCCTGACGGGATCGTCGTCGCGCCCACGCATTAGACTGAGCCTTCCATGGCGCCGCTTGCGACCGTTGGTCATCCGACGGGTTATGCGCGACCACCAAAACCCCTATATGACGCGCCTTCCGCCCCTTCGACGCACGCCCACCGAACGAACATAGCCATGACCAGCCTGAAGCAGATCCGCTCGACCTTCCTCGACTATTTCGCAGCCGACGGTCACACCAAGGTCCACTCTGCGCCCCTGGTGCCGCAGAACGACCCGACGCTGATGTTCGTCAACGCCGGCATGGTGCCGTTCAAGGACTACTTCACCGGCGCAGCGACGCCGCCCTATCCGCGCGCCACCAGCTCGCAGAAATGCGTCCGCGCCGGCGGCAAGCACAACGACCTGGACAACGTCGGCTACACCGCCCGCCACCTGACCTTTTTCGAGATGCTGGGGAATTTCTCCTTCGGCGACTATTTCAAGGAACACGCGATCGAGCGCGCGTGGAACCTGGTCACCAAGGACTATGGCCTGGATCCCAAGCGCCTGCTGGTGACCGTTTATATCGACGACGATGAGGCCGCCGCGATCTGGAAGAAGATCACCGGCTTCTCCGACGACAAGATCATCCGCATCGCCGGCTCCGACAACTTCTGGGCCATGGGCGACAACGGCCCCTGCGGTCCCTGCACCGAGATCTTCTGGGACTATGGCGATCACATCGCCGGCGGCCCTCCCGGATCGCCCGACGAGGACGGCGACCGCTACGTGGAGATCTGGAACAACGTCTTCATGCAGTTCGAGAAGGAGAACGACGAAATCGTTCGCAGCCTTCCCAAGCCCTCGGTCGACACCGGCATGGGTCTGGAGCGCATGACCAGCGTGCTGCAGGGCAAGAACTCGGTGTTCGACACCGACCTGTTCCAGACCCTGATCGCCGCCTCGGAAGACGCCACCTCGACGAAGGCGCAGGGTGACCGCGCCGCCAGCCACCGCGTCATCGCCGACCACCTGCGCTCGTCGTCCTTCCTGATCGCCGACGGCGTGACCCCCTCGAACGAGGGTCGCGGCTATGTGCTGCGCCGGATCATGCGCCGGGCCATGCGTCACGCCCACCTGCTGGGCGCCGCCGATCCCCTGATGCATCGTCTGGTGCCGACCCTGGTCGACCAGATGGGTGAGGCCTTCCCTGAGCTGGCCCGCGCCCAGGCCTCGATCGAAGACACCATGAAGCAGGAAGAGATCCGCTTCCGCACCACGCTCGGCCGCGGCATGGGCCTGCTTGACGAGGCCACCAGTGGTCTGTCCGAAGGCGGCGTCATCTCGGGCCAGACCGCCTTCACCCTGTACGACACCTATGGCTTCCCGCTCGACCTGACCCAGGACGAGGCGCGTCGCCGCGGCCTGTCGGTCGACAACGACGCCTTTGACGCCGCGATGGCCGAGCAGCGCGAGCGCGGCAAGGCCAACTGGAAGGGCTCGGGCCAGACCGCCGACGCGGGCGAATGGCTGGCTCTGCGCGACCGCCTGGGATCGACCGTCTTCACCGGCTATGACTCCGTCGAAGGCTCGGGCGAGGTCCTGGCCATCGTCGCGGGCGCAGCTTCTGTTAATGAACTCAGTGCGGGCGAGACCGCCGAGGTCCTGTTCGACCAAACCCCCTTCTATGGCGAGGGCGGCGGTCAGGCCGGCGACAAGGGCGAGATCGAATGGACCGACGCGTCCGGCGCCCAGGCCTCGGGCACGGTGCTGGATGTGCAGAAACACGCCGGCGGCGACCTCTACGCCCACAAGATCCAGGTCACGTCCGGGACGCTGGCCATCGGTGCGCGCGTGCAACTGCGCGCCGGCGCCGACAGCCGCCTGACGACGCGCGCCAACCACTCGGCCGCCCACCTGCTGCACGCGGCCCTGGCCAATGTGCTGGGTCCGCACGTGGCGCAGAAGGGCCAGCTGGTCGACGCCGACCGCATGCGGTTCGACTTCAGCCACAACGCGCCCGTCACCGAGGCCGAGCTGGCCGCCATGGAGGACGAGGTCAACGCCGTCATCCGCCAGAACATCCCGGCCGAGACCAAGCTGATGACGCCCCAGGCCGCCATCGAGGCCGGCGCCGTCGCCCTGTTCGGCGAGAAATACGGCGAAGAGGTCCGCGTCCTGACGCTGGGCCGGTCGCTGAAGGATGCGTCCAAGGCCTATTCGGTCGAGCTGTGCGGCGGCACCCACGTGGCCCGCACCGGCGACATCGCCCTGTTCAAGATCGTGTCCGAGACGGGCGTGGCCGCTGGCGTGCGCCGCATCGAGGCCCTGACCGGCGAGGCCGCGCGCCAGTATCTGCTGGCCCAGGCCGGGGTGGCCAAGACCCTGGCCCAGTCGTTCAAGGTCCAGCCGCTGGACGTGCCCGCCCGCGTCGAGGCCCTGAGCACCGAACGCCGCGCGTTGGAAAAACAGGTCGCCGATCTGAAGAAGCAACTGGCGCTGGGCGGCGGTTCGTCAGCCAATGCCGCGCCCGAGGAGATCAACGGCGTCAAGCTGATCGCCCGCGTGCTGGATGGCGTGGACGGCAAGGGTCTGCGCGGCGTGGCCGAGGACTTCAGGAAACAGGTCGGCTCGGGCGTCGTGGCCCTGATCGGCGTGATGGACGGCAAGGCGGCGGTCACGGTCGCGGCGACCTCGGATGTCGTGGGCAAGGTGAACTCAGCCGATCTGGCCCGCGCGGCGGTCATCGCCATGGGCGGCCAGGGCGCGGGCGGCAAGGCCGACTTCGCCCAGGGCGGCGCGCCGGACGGGTCCAAGGCCGAGGACGGCCTTGCCGCCATCCGCAAGGCTCTGGCGGGCTGACTACCGATCGCAGGGGTCGACGCTGACGCTCACCCGATCTCGGGCGTCAGGTCGATGCCGGCCAGCTTCCAGGCGAACAGGCCGCGACGCTGCATCAGCAGTTCGACATGCTCGTTCGGTTTGTCGTCGCGGCGCAGGGTGACCACGAAGGTGTTCAGGTCGCGATAGCCATATGAGCGGCTCACCTTTTCTTCGTCCGCAGCCTTCTCGGCCGGCGGCGGGGTGACCTTCCCGGTCGGCGTCGTCGCAGGGGCCTCGGCGGTACGGACCATGGTGGCGATGGCGGGGGCGTTGACGAAGGCGTCGACGGCGCCGCTGATCAGGGTGGGCGCCAGGATCATGCCCAGGCCGCTCAGCACATTGCCGCGATCATTGTCGCCCAGATCGGCGCGCATCTCGGCGACCAGACGGGCGTTCAGTTCCTCTTTCAGGCTGGTGCGAAAGGCGGGGAAGTCGACCAGACGATCCAGCGCCGCCTCGTCCCCCGCCTTGGCCGCCTTGACCAGCGCCTGGGACGCCAGCACGGGCGAGCCCAGATAGGCCGCCGCGAACGCCACGACGACGATGGCGACCAGCGCCTTGATCAGTTTACCGCTCATGGTGCCTCGAACGCCGGGAAAGCTTTACGGTTGCGTGGTGTGAAGGGCGCCGGGCAGGCCGACATGGACCAGTTTCCACTCGAACGCCGCACGGCGTTCGAAGGTGAAGATCGTGCGCGACCCGTCCTGGCTGGCCACCGCCAGTCGCGCGCGATTGACGCTCCAGTAGGCGGGGCGCGGCAGGGGCGGGTTCTGCAAGGCGATGGCCCAGGATGCAGCGCTCGGCGGCGCATCGGCCCGCGCCTCGCCTGCGGTCAGGACCAGCAGGGACGTCGGGCTCAGCCAGGCATCCACCGGCGGGGCGCCCGGCGCGACGGGGGCGACCGTGTCCTCGAACTGGCGGCGGATGGCGCCGATGGGGTCCTGAAGGATCGAGGGCGGCGGGGTCAGGATTTCGGGCCGGCGCGAGATCTGTGGACGAAGCGAGGCGCGCACGGCGTCGAAATCGATCAACCGACTCAGCCCCGCCACGTCGCCGGCCTCGGCCGCCGCGCGGATGCCGAAGAAGGCTACGGCGGGCGCAGCGAAGAAGGCGACCATCGCCGCGACCACAGCCACGGCCAGGATGTTGAGGATCAGGGCCTTGAACGTCGGCTCTCGCGACGCCTTGCGCGCGGCCGATCGCGCCCAGACGGGTTGATAGGCATCTGGCGTCGGATGATCCGGTGGGCTCACGTCGCGACCTCATGGCCGGATCACCCGGCGCTGGTAACGCTAGCGGCGCCCGCCAAAAGCCGCAACGGCCCACCCCGATGACGGGATAGGCCGCTGTCTATGCATTCTCATCGCGCTCAAGCAGCGAGGCCGCGAGCCGAGCGTTAGCGCCTCTCGCTGGATGAGCCTTCGGCTCAAGCCGCTTGAGGAAGCGCCGCCGTCAGGTTCTCAGCGACCTTGTCGAGGAAGCCTTCGGTGGTCAGCCAGCCCTGTTGGTCGCCGACCAGCAGCGCCAGGTCCTTGGTCATGAAGCCGGCTTCGACGGTGTCGACGACAACCTTTTCCAGGGTCTCGGCGAAGGTCATCAGCTCGGCGTTGCCGTCCAGCTTGGCCCGGTGCTTGAAGCCGGCCGTCCAGGCGAAGATCGAGGCGATCGAGTTGGTCGAGGTGGCCTCGCCCTTCTGATGCTGGCGATAGTGCCGGGTCACGGTGCCGTGGGCGGCCTCGGTTTCCATCACCTTGCCATCGGGCGTCATGAGCACCGAGGTCATCAGGCCCAGCGAGCCGAAGCCCTGGGCGACGATGTCGGACTGAACGTCGCCGTCATAGTTCTTGCACGCCCAGACGAAGCCGCCCGACCACTTGATGGCCGCGGCCACCATGTCGTCGATCAGACGGTGTTCGTAGGTCAGGCCGCGCTTCTTGAACTCCTCGGCGTATTCGGCGTCGAAGATCTCCTGGAAGATGTCCTTGAAGCGGCCGTCATAGGCTTTGAGGATGGTGTTCTTGGTCGACAGATAGACCGGGTAGTTGCGGGCCAGGCCATAGCTGAACGAGGCGTGGGCGAAGTCGCGGATCGAGGCGTCGAGGTTGTACATCCCCATGGCCACGCCGGCGCCGGGGGCCTGATAGACCTCATGCTCGATGACCGCGCCGTCTTCGCCGACGAACTTTATCGACAGGGTGCCCTTGCCGGGGAAGAGGAAGTCAGTGGCCTTGTACTGGTCGCCGAAGGCGTGACGACCGACGACGATGGGCTGGGTCCAGCCCGGAACCAGGCGGGGCACGTTCTGGCAGATGATGGGCTCGCGGAAGACGACGCCGCCCAGGATGTTGCGGATGGTGCCGTTCGGCGACTTCCACATCTTCTTCAGTCCGAACTCGGCGACGCGGGCCTCGTCAGGGGTGATGGTGGCGCATTTCACGCCGACGCCGTGCTTCTGGATGGCGTGGGCGGCGTCGATCGTCACCTGGTCGTCGGTGGCGTCGCGGTGCTCCATGCCCAGGTCGTAGTAGTCGAGGTCGACCTCGACGAAGGGGAAGATCAGCTTGTCCTTGATCCACTGCCAGATGATCCGGGTCATCTCGTCGCCGTCGATGTCCACGATGGGATTGGCGACCTTGATCTTGGCCATGAAGCGCCTCTGTCTGCTGTGTCGGGGGAGAAGGTTGGCGGCGGTATAGCCACCCCCGCCGTCATTCGCAAAGCCCGGTCGGGCGAAAGCGTCGTTGGGCCGCGCGCCGGCCGGCCCCGAGCATTAACCCTGCCCGCAAAAAGCCGCCCATGGCCAAGCTGAACCCGCTGGTGATCCGGGGCTTCCTTTGGCCCGCCCCGCCCGGTGCATACCCGGCTGAAAATGAGGAGACAGGATGAACGACGACGTGCAGGCGTTGGTCGACCGCTGGATCGTGGCCTTTTGCGAGACCCCCGTCCTGATCGACCCGGAACTGATGCGCCGTCTGCTCGCTGAGAAGGAGATCGCGGATCGGAAACAGGACGCCATGACCGAAAAGACCTTCAATGCCGGCGACACGGTCAAATGGGACCACAGTCAGGGTACGACCACCGGCAAGGTGGTCCGCAAGCTGACCCACCCGACCAGGATCAAGACCCACAAGGTTGCGGCCTCCCAGGATAACCCGGAATATCTGGTCGAGAGCGGCAAGACGGGCGCCCGCGCCGCGCACAAGCCTTCGGAACTGCGTAAGGCCTGACGCCTTGCGCCAACACGATCACTTCGGGGGACCACTATGATGCGACATCTCGGATTCATCACCGCCCTGGTCCTGGCGCCGCTGACGCTGGCGGCCTGTGGCGACAAGGCTAGCGACCGGTCTGCGGACGCGGCCCCATCCCCCGTACCCGGCGCCGCCCCGGCCGCCTCTCCAACTGCCGGCCCCGCCGTCCAGTCCGAAAGCCGCGAGTTCCGCGACTGGCGCGCGACCTGCGACAACGGCAACGCCTGCGTCGCCTTCACCGGCGGTGACAGCGGCTGGCTGCGGGTCGGCATGGATGCTGGACCGGACACCGCCCCGTCGGTCAGCCTCGGCATTCCCGCGCTGAACGGGACCAAGGCTTCGTCCGTCGCCCTGGTCATCGACGGGCGGCGTCACGGGCTGGGGGCCGGTCCGGCCGACACCTTCAGCTTCGACGTGGCGCCAGGCGAGGTTCGAGCGGTCCTGAGCGAACTGGCCGCCGCATCAACGATCACGGCGACCTGGGGCGGCGAAAGCGCCAACTTCCCCACCGCCGGGGCCTCGGCTTCGCTGCTCTGGATCGACGAGCGGCAGGGGCGGCTGAACATCACCACGGCCCTGATCCGGCGCGGCGCCCAGCCTGCCTCGACCGTGCCCGCCGCGCCCGTCCTGCCCGTCGTCACCGCCGCTCCGGCGATCAGCCAGGCCGGCTTCGAAGGCGACGCGCCCCGCCCCCTGCCCGCCACGCTGGAGGCTCTGGGCGACGTCGAGAAATGCCGCGAGGACACAAACTTCAACGACTATATCCAGAAAGCGGTCACGGCGGTTCGGCTCGACGCCTCGACCGAGATGTGGGGCGTGCCCTGCGGCGCCGGCGCCTACAACATCATCTATTCCTACTTCCTGACCGGGGCGAAGGGCGTCAATCCCCGGCCCGTAGACTTCCCCGGCAGCAACGGCCAGGTCCTGACCAGCGAGTATTCGCCCGACGGCCTGGTCAATCCCATCTATGATCCCGCCACACGTACCATCACGGCCTTTTCCAAGGCGCGCGGCATCGGCGACTGCGGCGCTCTTCAGACCTGGACCTGGACCGGACGTGGCTTTGTCATGAGCCGCGAACAGGTCATGGGCGAATGCTGGGGCATGGTTTCGGACTTCTGGCCGACCACCTATCGCTCGCGCTGAGGCCAGCGCGATGAGCCCCACGCCCGACCCCGAGGTGCTGATCGTCGGCGCCGGCCCAGCCGGGCTAACAGCCGCCACCTATCTGGCGCGGTTTCTACGGCGGGTTCTGGTCGCCGACGCCGGATCCCCGCGCGCCTGCTGGATCCCGCTCAGCCACAATATGCCGGGCTTTCCCGCCGGCATCACCGGCGACGCCATCCTGTCGCGGATGCGCGAACAGGCCGAGGAGTATGGGGCCGTGATCGAATCCGGCGCGGTTGGCCGGCTGACCCCGCTCGAAGGCGGAGGCTTCGTCGCCGAACTGAATGGACGAGATGTCCGCGTCCGCGCCGTCCTGCTGGCCACGGGGGTGGTGGATCATCATCCCGACCTGCCGGGGGTGGAAAACGCCATCGCCCGCGCCCTGGTCCGTATCTGCCCGATCTGCGACGGCTACGAGGCGCGCGACAAGGCCGTGGCGGTGATCGGCGACGGAGACATGGGGGTGCGCGAGGCCGCCTTCCTGCGAACCTATTCCGACCGGGTGACCCTGATCCACGTCGGCGCCCCCGAGGCCCTGACCGAACGCGACGCGCTCGACCGGCTGGGCGTGTCCCTGGTCGAGACGCCCATCGACAGGGTCGAGCTTCAGGGCGACCGGGTGACGGCGCTGAGCTGGGGCGGACGGGCCACCGCCTTCGACCTGGTCTATTCCGCCCTGGGGACCACGGCGAATGTCGACTTGGCAAAGGCTCTGGACGCCGCCACCTGCGACGACGGGCGGCTGGAGGTGGACGACCATCAAGAGACCAGCGTCCCCGGCTTCTACGCCGCGGGCGACGTGGTCCGGGGCCTCAACCAGATCGCCGTCGCCACCGCAGAGGCCGCCATCGCCGCCACCGCCATCCACAACCGCCTGAGGCAGGCGGACGGTCAGACGGTCTAGCCCTCTCGATCTAGGCCGGGCGAGCCACGGGTTTGATCACCTTCATTCGGCGGGCGGACTGGGGCGCTGGCCGGGGACGCGAGGCGAAACCGTCCAGCACGACGCCAATCCAACCCCACGCGGGCTCCTTATGGGTCCTATGCATCTCTTCCATGACAGCCTCCTGCGCTGATCTTTGGTGGAGCCCGATATCTGGGCTTGACGGACGCCGGTCGCAAACCAGATGATCGGATGCAATCACAAGGCATGCTTATGTCCGATCCCCTGTCCGGCCTGCCGCTCGCCTCCATCCGGGTGTTCGAGGCCGCGGCGCGTCTGCGCAGCTTCACGCGCGCCGCCGAGGAACTGGGCATGACCCAGGCGGCGGTCAGTTGGCAGATCAAGGCGCTGGAGACGCGGCTGGGCCTCAGCCTGTTCCGCCGCCTGCCCAGAGAGGTCGCGCCGACAGAGCCGGGCGAGCGGCTGTCTCGCGCCGCGACCGAGGCCATGCTGCTGCTGCGGCGCGCCATCTCCGACCTGACCGAGGCCGATGACGGGGTGCTGTCGATCACCTCTCTGGCCACCCTGGCGTCCCAGTGGTTGGCCCAGAGGCTGGGCGAGTTCCAGGTCGCCAATCCCGGCCTGGCCGTGCGGGTCGACACCTCGTCCACCCTGACCGACCTGATGCGCGAGAACGTCGACATCGCCATCCGTTCGGGCAGCGGCAAATGGCCTGGACTGGACGCGGCCCTGTTGATGCCCGGCGTCTTCACTCCACTGTGCGCGCCCGACCTGTGCGCCCGCCTGGACCTGAAGACCCCCTCCGACCTGGTCGCCGCGTCGCGCATCGGGGACGAAAAGGAGTGGGCCGCCTGGTTCGCCGCCGCCGGGGTCGAGGGCGCGGCCCATCCGGCCGTGCGCCTGCGCGCCGACTTCCAGGCGCTGGAGGTGATGGCGGCCCTTGGCGGTCAGGGCGTCGCCCTGGCCTCGCCTATCCTCTATGCGCGCGAGATCGCCTCGGGCGCGCTGATCCAACCCTTCCCGCAGATGGTCGAACTGTCGGCGGGATACTGGGTCTGCTGGCCGACCGACCGCCGCCTGTCGCCCAAGATCGCCCGCTTCCGCGACTGGGTGCTGAAGGCGGCGGCGGATGATCCGTCCATCGTCGCCGCCCTGGCCGTCGTTCGCGGATAATCCAGACGCCGCAACGCGCGCTCAGGCCGCGTGCAGTTCCTGCTTCACCCGTTCGGCCAGGGTCTTGATGTCCAGCGGCTTGGGCAGGAAGGATACGCCGGTCTCGTCCTGCAACAGGTCCGAAAAGTCGCTCTCGGCATAGCCGGAGATGAACATCACGGGGGCGTCGCCCAGATATTGCCGCGCCTTCTTCAGCAGCGACGGCCCGTCGAGGCCGGGCATGATGACGTCCGAGATCATCATGTCGATCTGACCGGCCCATTCCTCGGCCAGGGCCAGGGCCTCCTCGCCGTCGGCGGCCTCGATGACCTCATAGCCGCGCTGGCGCAGCAGGCGGGCGGCGATGCCGCGCACGGCGGCCTCGTCCTCGACGAAGAGGATGCGTCCGGCGCCCGACAGGTCGCGCGGCGCCGCCTTGACCTTGACCTCGACCGGAGCGACCTCGACCAGTTCTGCGGCCGAGGCGGCGGGCAGGAAGATGCGGAAGGCGGCGCCGCGAACCACCCCGTCCATGTCCTCCAGATTGCTGACGCCGATATGGCCGCCCGCCTGCTGGACGATGCCATAGACGGTGGCTAGGCCCATGCCCGTGCCCTCGTTGACGGCCTTGGTGGTGAAGAAGGGCTCGAAGATCTTGTCCAGCAGTTCGGGCGGCACGCCGGGGCCGGTGTCGGCGACCTCGATCAGGGCGACCTCGCCCTCCCCCTCTGCAGCGAGCGGCGCATCGCGCCAGCCCATGGCGCGCGCGTCCTCGGCGCTCAGACGCGCGGTGCGGATGGTGACCACCCCGGCGCCCGGCTCGACCACCCCGCGCATGGCGTCGCGCGCATTGACGGCCAGGTTCATGACGGCGGTTTCGAGCTGGGACTTGTCGGCCAGGATGACCGGCAGATCGCGGCCATAGTCCGTCTCCAGCCGTACGTCCTCGCGCAGCAGTCGGCGCAGCAGAACGGTGAATTCCGAGACCAGTTCGCCGACGTCCAGCCGCTCGCGCCGCACCGTGGACTTTCGCGAGAAGGCCAGCAGCTTGCGCACCAGATCGGCGGCGCGGATGGCGGTCTGGCGGATCTCGTTCAGCCCGTCATAGGAGGGATCCCCCACCGGGTGACGCTCCAGCAGGCCCGAAAGCTGAAGCTGGATCGCGGTCAGCAGGTTGTTGAAATCGTGCGCCACGCCGCCGGCCAGTTGGCCCACGGCCTGCATCTTCTGGGCCTGAGAGAGCTGCAGCTCCATCGACTTCTGGGTCGAGACGTCGAACAGCCAGACCCGGCGCTTGTCGCCTTCCGGCGCGACATAGAGATGCAGCATCCGGTCCGGAAAGGCGCGGGCGACCAGCTCGATCGGCCCGTTGGAGCCCGCCTCCAGCCGGGCGCGCGCCTCGGTCACCCCGGCCGGATCGAACAGATGGCCAAAGGCGGCGTCGCGTGCGGCGGCCGGGCCGGTCAGCACGGCCAGGGCGGCATTGGCCTCCTCGGCGCGGCCGGAAAAGATGTCGTCGCCGCCGATGACGGCCGAGCCGAACGGCGCCCCCGCAGCCATGGCCCGCCCCTCGCCGGACGCCGCGACATAGGCACGTGCGACGGGCGCGCCCTGCGATGTCGCCGAGGTCAGATCGGCTTCGGGCGCCTCGCGGACCAGGAAGCGGCCGACGCCGGCCTGGCCGATCAGGACCTCGATCTCGCGTTCGCCGACGGTGACGATGGCGCGGCCCTGCTCGCCCTTACGGGCCTGGGCGAAGGCCATGTAGAGGGCTTGGGCCGACTTGCCCCCGCCGGACCGCTGCTTGGGCAGGGCGACCGTGGCGCCGTTCTGCGAGGCCCAGGCGGCGTTGAAGGCCAGCACCTGACCGCCGGACCAGACCAGGGCGGCGGGCTCGGCCATGGCGTCCAGCATCTCGACCGCGACATCGCCCGCCGGCGTCCGCGTCCCCGCCCGCCCGAAGGCGAACAGGCCGACCAGCGAGACCACCGCCACCGTCAGCAACAGGATCATGCCCGGCGTCGTCGTCGGCCCGGCCTGGAACGCCGGCCAGGCCAGCGCGCCCACGGCCACGGCGAACCCCACCGCCATGATGATCGGCAGGGGGTCGAACGGTCGACGGTTGTCGTTTGCCGAGCGGCGGCGATCTTGGGTCATGCGACCTCGGGGCGAATCAATCTCGACAGTGTACGCCAGATTCTCCTTCTCCCCTTGCGGGAGAAGGCCATTCGCTCACGCGCTCGGCAAGGCTGCGTTCAGACACCGCTCCAGCCGCTCGGCCCAGGCCGTCACCCCGTCGGCGTCCGCCAGCAGGTCCTGGCGAATCTCCAGCTCGGCATAGGCCAGTCCCGCCGCAAAGGCGTGCAGCGGCACCGTGTGGTCGACCGTATTCATGCGATACGGTTCGTTCTCGCCGACATGCAGCCCCTGCTCAGCCTGCAACCGCGCCAGCAACGCCCAGGCGAAGGCGTCATTGCGCCCGTCGAACAGGACGCCAGCGTGCCAGGGCCGCTGGAACCCGTCCATGCGCGGCGTGAAACTGTGCAGCGACACCAGCACGGTCTTCAGCCCCACCGACAGACGGCGCACGATCTCGGCGGCGATGGCGGCCTGATAGGGCTGGTGAATGGCGTCGATGCGCGCCTGTTTCTGCTCAGCCGTCAGGCCCAGATTGCCCGGAATGGTCACGCCGTCGCTGACTTCCGCCATCGCGCCCGCCTCGGCGGGGTCGCGGTTGCAGTCGATGACCAGCCGGGAATAATGTTGGCGCACGAAGACCGCATCCAGCCGCCGCGCCAGGTCCTGCCCCAGGTCCGAGACGCCGATGTCCCAGGCGATGTGGCGCAGCCGATCGGCGGCGCTGACGCCCAGATCGCCCAGCCTCTGCGGGATCGCATTGCCCGCATGATCGCCCAGCAGCAGGAACGGCGAGCGGCCTTCGGGGTTGATGATCTCGACGGCGGCTGGGTCCGAGGCTCCGAACAGGCTATCCTTCACGCGGCCTCTCCACATTCACTCCCGGGCCATGACGGCGACGCACCACGCATGCCCTTCCTGACGATCTCGCATCTCACGACCTATCGATACCGGCAAGCGGTGGCGTTCGGCGAGCACCGCATCATGATGCGCCCGCGCGAGAGCTTCGATCAGCGGGTGATCGAGACCCGGCTCGACATCACGCCCGCGCCCGCCGAACTGCGCTGGGTCCAGGACGTGTTCGGCAACGCCGTCGCCCTGGCCACCTTCGCCAAGCGAGCAAAGGAACTGACGTTCGCCAGCACGGTGCGGATGGAGCACAACCCGGTCCAGACCGACACGGTCGATGTCGAACCCTATGCCCGGCAGTACCCCTTCACCTATTCGTCGGAGGACATGCCCGACCTGCTGCGCTCGATCGAGCGTCAGCATCACGACCCCTACCGGGTCATCGACACCTGGGCGCGGACGTTCGTGAGCGCGGAGGGCAGGACCGGCACCCTGGACCTGCTGACGGCCATGACGCGGGCCATCAAGCGCGACTTCACCTATATCCCCCGCCCCGAAATGGGCACCCAGACCCCGATGGAGACCCTCAAGGCGCGCAAGGGAACCTGCAGGGATTTCGCGGTGTTGATGATCGAGGCCGCCCGTTCGCTGGGTTTCGCGGCGAGGTTCATCTCCGGCTACGTCTATTCGCCATCCCGACACGAAGGCCGCGTCGGGGGCGGCAACACCCACGCCTGGGTTCGCATCTTCATCCCCGGCTCCGGCTGGGTGGAGTTCGATCCCACCAACGGCATCGTCGGCAACACCGGCCTGATCCGCGTGGCCCAGGCCCGCGACCCCTATCAGGCGGTGCCCCTGTCCGGCGCCTGGACCGGATTTCCGGGCAGCGCCCTGGACATGACCGTCGATGTCGCCATCACCCTGGACGATCCGATCCCCTCGGCCGTCGCCCGGAAATAACCACCGCCAGGGACCAACCCCGGTCCCCAGACAGAGCCCGCTGAATGCTGATCCGAACCGGCTACGACATTCGCTTCGACACCGACACGCCGACGCCCATGCTGGCCCTGCTCAGCGTGCATCCCTCGCGGCACAAGGACATGCGGACCTCGCACCACATCGTCGCGACGCCGGACGTGCCGATGTACGACTATGTCGACGGGTTCGGGAACGTATGCAGTCGCTTCACCGTGCCGGCCGGGGGTCTGACGCTGAGCTGTGATTTCGTGGTCGAGGATTCCGGCCTACCCGACCCTCAGTCGCCCGACGCCCAACAGCATTCCGTCGACGCCCTGCCCGACGAGGTGGTCGTCTATCTGCTGGCCAGCCGCTACTGCGAGACCGACCGCCTGATCGAGACGGCCTGGAGTCTGTTCGGATCGACCAAACCGGGGTGGGAGCGGGTCCAGGCAATCGTTGATTACGTCCACAACCGGATCGAGTTCGGCTATCACCACGCCCGCTCGACCAAGACGGCCTTCGACGCGCATGACGAACGCTGCGGAGTCTGCCGCGACTTCGCCCACCTGGCCATCACCCTGTGCCGCTGCATGAACATCCCGGCGCGCTACTGCACCGGATACCTGGGCGACA
>Ga0247803_1000338_pt1 | contig 26674 bp, 25 predicted proteins | sample UWRJL014104B1_FD_180928 | JGI IMG/M metagenome (GOLD analysis project Ga0247803, IMG submission 180928) | Plant litter microbial communities from Arlington Agricultural Research Station in Wisconsin, United States - UWRJ-L014-104B-1 | ecosystem: Environmental > Terrestrial > Plant litter >...
TGGTTCACGCGGTAAAACGGTGCGAACCAGGCCTCCTCGGTGATGTACTCCGTGAACTCCTTGGCCGCGTCGTCGTCGCCCGCCTGGATCTTCTCGATCAACGCGGCGGACTTCTCGTCCGTGTACTTCAGCGGGTTGAACGCGGCGTTCGGGCCGATGTGGTGGTTGACCGCCACCCACGGGTCGCCCTGGAAGATGCCGTAGTAGCCGATGGAGTACTTGCCGGTGAAGATCTCGTTGCGGTAGTCGGTCGAGGGGATGACGACCTGCGTGGCGTTGATGCCGACGTCGGCGAGCTGCTGCACGATGGCCGCGTTGATGATCGTGTCGGCGCTGTTCACCGGCAGGGTCAGATCGAAGCCGTCGGGGTAGCCGGCGGCGGCGAGCAGCGACTTGGCCTTCTTCGGGTCGAAGTCGTACCGCTCGTCGAGCTTCTTCACGTAGCCGGCGCTGGAGGTGCCTGTCACCTGGCTGGTGATCTCGCCGTTGCCGAGCAGCAGCGAGTCGAGCAGCGACTGCCGGTCGATGGCGTAGTTGATCGCCTGGCGCACGCGAACGTCGCCCAGCGGCTTGGCCTGGACGCCACCCCGGTCGAAGAGGAACAGTCCCTGCCAGTCGACGGGATTGGTGATCTCGTTGAGGCCGGCGCCGGTGCCCTGAGGCGCCGTCTTGGCGTCGAGCAGCGCGGCGTTGACCTGGCCGGAGACCAGGGCGTTGACGCGGGCCGTGACGTCCTGCATCGGCTTGATGACGATCTCGTCGAACTTCTGGAGGTCGGGGTTCCAGTAGTCGGGGTTCTTCGCGTAGGTGTAGGTGGCGCCGGCGATCGTGGAATCCGTGTCGAGGATGTACGGACCGGAGCCGACGGGGGTGCCGATGATGCCCTCGGTGTCGAGCGCGGCGGGGCTCGCCATGAATCCGGCGGAGGCGGCCATGTAGAGGAGGATCGCGGGGTCGGGCTGCGACAGCTCGATGACCGCGGTGTCCTCGTCGACGACGCGCACGGCTTCGATCGAAGCGGCGGTCGACGCCTGCGGGCCGTTCGCGACCTTGAAGTGGTCGATGTTGGCCTTGACGGCCTCGGCGTCGAACTTCTCACCGTCGGTGAACGTGACGTCGTCGCGCAGGTTGAGCGTGAGCTCGGTCTCGGTCTCGTCGTACTCCCAGTCGGTGGCGAGCATCGGCGACAGGTCGCCGTTGGGCTCGCGCATGATCAGGGTGTCGTAGACGGGCTGGTAGTACTGCATGTAGTGGCCGACATGCGAGGCGGCGGGGTCGAACGAGGTGACGTCGACGAGCGAGCCGATCGACAGCGTTCCCCCCGTCGGGCCAGCGGTGTTGTCGCCGGTGGCGGCTCCGCCGCTTGCGCCGCAACCGGTGAGCACGAGGGCCCCGGTCGTCAGCATGGCCGCGAAGGCGGCTCGTGAACGTAACTTCATTGTCAGCTCCTAGCTGGTGGATATGAACGTCTCTGTCCGTCGTACCGCCCGGCCCATCAGGGTGTCGGTCGGTGCTCCTGCCTCAGAGTAAGGGGACGGGCTCCGGTTTGGCAACCGATTGTCAAAACTTTTGGCAAGCGATTGTCAAACCGAGTGCTCGAGGGACTGCCGGTAGACCTGCTTGACGATGCGCAGCGACTTGAGCGCCTCGTCCGGGTCGATCCAGAACGCACCGGGCGCGTCGAGTTGCGCGTAGAAGTCGCGGACGAGCAGTTCGTGCGAGACGCCCCAGTACGAGCGCTCCCCCGGGCGGGCCGGCTGGTCGGAGACGACCTCCACCCGTCCGTCGTCGTGCCGGATGGTCAGGTCGCCGCGAAGGTGCAGCGTCGCCTTCTCGGTCACGACGTCGATGGTGACGGGTGCGTTCGCCGCGTTCGCGAGCGTGGCGAACACGACGCTGCGCACACCGTCGGCGTGCTCGAGCACGAAGTCGGCGGTGTCCTCCACCTCGATCACTCCCCGCAACGATCGGTTCGAGGCGCCTCCCACGACGCTCGCGACGTCGCCCACGAGCCACTGCACGAGGTCGACCGTGTGGATGGCCTGGTTCATCAGCAGCCCGCCGCCGCTCCCCGACCAGGTGCCGCGCCACGGCCGGTCGAGATAGTAGGCGGCTGCGCGGTGCCAGACGACCGTGGCGTGGGCGGCGACGACCGATCCGAGCTCGCCCGAGTCGAGCGCGGCCTTGAGTGCGGCGACGGTGGGGTTGTACCGGTTCTGGAAGCAGACGCCGACCTTGGCCGAGCTGCGCCGGGCGGCCAGGGCGAGGGCCTCCCCGTCGGCGAGCGTGTGGGCGAGCGGCTTCTCGGTGACCACGTTGATTCCCCGCTCGAGGCAGGCGAGCGTCATCCACGCGTGCTCGCTGTGCGGGGTGCACACGTGCACGACCGTGGGGTTCTCCGCGTCGAGCATCGCGACGAAGTCGGAGTAGCCGGGCACGCCGTGCGCGTCGACGGCGGCCGCGAGCCGTCCGGGATCGTCGTCGACCAGCGCGACGAGGCGCACGTCGGGGAGCCGTGAGAGCGCGTCGAGGTGCAGCGCCGAGATGTCGCCGCAGCCGACGACCGCGGCCGTGACATCCGCCATCACAGCTGGGCGAACGTGAGTGCGGACTTCGCCCACTCGTAGGAGACGGCGTGCGACTCGTACAGCGAGTCGACGCTGGGAACGTCTACCTCGATCATGTAGTCGCCGTCGTAGTCGGCGGGGATGGCCGCGACGATGGCGTCGAAGTCGAGCACTCCCCTGCCGGGCTCCGCCCACAACCGCTGGGTCGCCGCGGTCTCGCGGTAGCCGAGGCCGACACGGTCGGCGGGGTCGAGATAGTCGGCGTAGACGTCTTTGAGGTGGATGCCTCCCAGGCGGTCGGCGTACCGCTCGATCAGAGTCACCGGGTCGATGCCGGCCCACCGCAGATGCCCGGTGTCCGGTCCGAATCCGATCAGGTCGGGGCCGAGGGTGTCGAGCAGGCTGGTGATCTCGTGCTCCGTCTCGAACACCCCTCCGATGTGCGAGTGGTGGAGGGGGCGGATGCCTTCGGCGAGCAGTACCTCGCAGGTCGCGCCGGCGTTCTCGATCGCGAGCCGCAGGCGGTCCTCGCGGAAGTCGGCCCCGACCGCGGGCTCGGCCATGCGTGCGGGGATCGCCATCGACGAGATCATCGCGCGGTCCTGGCCGAGGCTCGCCTGGTCGGCCGCGAACCGCTTGGCGCTCTCCAGAACGTCGGCCATGTCCACGGTCTCGTCGAACGCGCTGCTGAACAGGCTGAGCGAGGGGGCGAGGCCGTAGCCCGAGATCCATTCGAGGTAGCCGTCGGCCGTCATGCCCTGGGGGATGTCGGCTTTGACCGCGGTGAACCCGATCTTCTGGAAGTCGCGGAAGGCCTCCTCGAACACGGCGGGCGACTTGTCTGTCACGCCGTCGCGCGACCAGTAGGGGATAGGGTTCGCGGCGACGCGGGGGGTTCTGGTTGTCATCGTTGACTCTCTTCGGTTGTGGGACGGCTAGACGAGGCTGACGGGGAGTCCGGTGCGGGCGGACTCGTAGACGCCGGTGATGATCGCGATGGCCTGACGGTTCTCGCGCAGGCCGATGCGCACCGGCTCCGCGCCCTCGAGCGCTGCCAGGAAGTTGAGGTACTGGTGCTTGTGGGCGTTCGACATGCCGCCCTCGGGAAAGAAGTCCGCCGGAAACTCGTGCCGGTCGACCTGGTTCGTGCTCTTGCCCGTGTTGCCCATGAACGCCTCCTCGACCGGCTCCCCCGCGGGAGTCGTGTGGATGTAGGTGAGCCTGTCGTTCTCGATGACGGCCGAGCCCTTGTCGCCGTGGATCTGCAGGCGCGCGACGAGCCCGGGGTACACCGCGGTCGAGCCGTGCAGAACGCCGATGGCGCCCGATTCGAACTTGACGACGGCGGCCGCCACGTCTTCCACCTCGATTCGGTCGTGCGCGAGGGTGCCGGTGTAGCCGAATACCTCGACCGGGGTTCCGAGGGCCGCGACGAGCAGGTCGACGGTGTGCACGCCTTGGTTCATCAGCGCGCCTCCCCCGTCGAGTGCCCACGTGCCGCGCCAGTCGCCGGAGTCGTAGTAGCTCTGCCCGCGCCACCAGTCGATCGACGCGACGCCCGATGTGAGCCTCCCGAGTTCGCCCCGCTCGATGGCCCCCACGAGCAGCTCGGTTGCCGGGTCGAAGCGGTGCTGGGAGATCACGGTGACGAGCGTGCCCGCGGCCTGTTGCGCCGCGATGATCGCGTCGGTGCGGTCGACCGTGACCTCGGCCGGCTTCTCGATGATCACGTGCCTGCCGGCCTCGAGCGCCTCGATGGCGATGTCGGCGTGGGTGCCGGTGGGCGTGCAGACCACAACGACGGATGCGTCGGTCGCCGCGAGCGCCTCCGACAGCGATGAGAACACGTCGGCGCCGAACTGCTCGGCGAGCTCCGTCGCCTTGGTCGGCTGCGGGTCGACGACGGCCACGAGCTCTACGCGGTCTGCGAGCTCGGAGATCACGCGGGCGTGCTGCCGCGCGATGAGGCCGGCGCCGACGAGGACGAGACGGGTGCGTTCAGCGGTCATACGAGTTTCACTCCAATGGATTCGGTGAGATGGCGGAAGGCGCGGCCGGCGTCTCCGAACGCCTCCGGACCCGAGAAGCCCCCGAGCTCGAAGGCCCGCGCGAGGTGAGGTTCGAGGGAGGCGAAGCCGGTGTAGCCGTCGTCGCGCAGCGCGGCGAGCGTCTCGAGCACCTCGCCGTCGCCCTCCCCTGCCGGGACGACGACTCCGGTCGAGGCGACCGCGTCTTTCACCTGCAGGTATTCGATATGGGGTCGCAGCATCGCGTAGGCCTCGGTGAACGGCCTGACCCCCACCTGCACGAAGTTCGCGCTGTCCCAGGCGAGCCTGAGCGCGGGCGATCCGACCGACTCGACGATGTCGAGCACGCGCTCGGGGGTATCGCCGTAGATGCCCTTCTCGTTCTCGTGCAGCAGCACGACCCCCGCCTCCTCCGCGGTGGCCGCCAGCAGCGCCATCCGCTCGAGCACGGCCTCACGGATGTCGGCGGCGCTCTGCCCGGGCTGTCGGAAGAAGGAGAAGATCCGGATGTACGGCGTGCCGAGCGTGGCCGCGACGCGGATGACGCGCGTGAGCCGCTCGACCTCGTGCTGGGGCGGCAGGGAGACGTCGACCTTGCCGATGGGCGAGGCCACCGCGGAGACGGCCAGGCCCAGGGCGTCGAGCGTGGATTTCAGCCGGGCAGTCGCGTCGTCGTCGAGGTCGACGACGTTGATGCCCCACGCGCTGCGCACCTCGATGTGGTGTGCGCCGAGGGCGAGGAGAACCGCCCCCTGCACGTGCGGATCGGGGTCGATCTCGTCGCCGAATCCCGAGAGTTTCCAGTGGACAGCATTGTCTAGAGTCACAGTTCTCTTCTACGTTGATCGGCCGCCCGTCGGGCACCGGCCGAAGCTCTGCGACGGGGCCGTCGTTGGCTCCCGACCGTCGTTCTGCTGCGAGCTTAGCCGCGACCGGCCGGTTTTGACAACCGATTGCCAAAATCTAGCGAGGGGCGCGCACCCTCTGGCAGAACGCGCAGAAGTGCGATCCGCGGTTCATAAACGACTCGCGGATGATCGGCCGGCCGCAGCGTGGACAGGGCTTTCCCTGCTGGCCGTAGGCGTTGAGCGAGTGCGAGAAGTAGCCGCTCGCCCCGTTGACATTCACATACTGCGCGTCGAAGCTCGTGCCGCCCTCGCCGAGCGCCTTCTCGAGCACGAGCCGCACCTCGGCGAGCAGGAGCTTCGCCCGCGGCCGGGAGAGCGTCGACGTCGGCTGGTCGTAGTGGATGCGGGCCGCCCACAGCGCCTCGTCGGCGTAGATGTTGCCCACCCCGCTCAGCAGCGTCTGGTCGAGCAGGGCGCGTTTGACGCCGGTGTTGCGCCGGGCGAGCCGGTCGAGGAACAGCCGGTCGTCGAACCATTCGTCGAGCGGGTCGCGCGCTATATGCGCGACCTGGCTGGGCACGAGGGCGCCGGGCGCATCCGTCGTCTCGATCATCTCGTCGATCGCCATGGAGCCGAAGATGCGCTGGTCGACGAAGTTGAGGCGCAGCGGTCCGTGTTCGGGGTGGTCGAGCTCGAGCCTGATGCGCGTGAGCCTGTCGTCGGTGGTGCGGTCGCGCAGCAGCACCTGGCCGCTCATGCCGAGGTGCACGACGAGCGCCTCGGCGGTCGCTGAGCTTGCCTGCCCCGAGCTCGTCGAAGGGGCCGCCAGCGGCAGCCAGAGGAACTTGCCGCGCCGCTCGGCCGACACGATCGTGCGACCCTCGAGGCGGTCGACGAAGTCCTCGCCGGGCCCGGGGTGGCGACGCAGAGACCGTTCGTCGAAGACGGTGACGGATGCCACGTGGGATCCGCTGACGGCGGGCGCGAGACCGGCGCGCACCACCTCGACCTCGGGGAGCTCCGGCACCTACGTGGCGTCGCGCACGAGCTGCGTCCACGCCTCGAGCGCGGCGGCTACCTCGGCCTGCTTCTTGCTGGAGCCGACGCCGGTGGCGATCTCGCGCTCCTGCAGCAGCACCGTGGCGTGGAAGCGCTTGAGGTGGTCGGGCCCACTGTCGACGATGACGTAGGTCGGGGCGCCCAGGCTGCGTCGCGCGGAGAGCTCCTGCAGGCTCGTCTTCGGGTCCATGGTGGCGCCGAAGCGTTCGGGGTCGGCGAGCAGCGGCGCGATCAGCCGGTAGACGAGCGCGGTGGCCTCTTCGCCGCCGCGGGAGAGATAGGCGGCGCCGATGATGGCCTCGACGGTGTCGGCGAGCATCGACGACTTGTCGCGGCCGCCGGTGAGCTCCTCGCCTCGGCCGACGCGCAGGTACTGGCCCAGTCCGATGTGACGGGCGACCTCGGCGAGGGCGACGGTCGACACGAGGCTCGCACGGCGCTTGGCCAGCTCGCCCTCGTCGAGGTCGGGGTGCTCGGTGAAGAGCATCACGGTGACCGCCTGCCCCAAAATCGAGTCGCCGAGGAACTCGAGGCGCTCGTTGTTCGCCACTCCCCCGTTTTCGTACGCGAAGGAGCGGTGGGTCAGAGCGAGCTCGAGCAGATCCGGGCCGATGTCGATTCCCAGCAGGGACGACAAATCGGCCCGGCTGGCAGTGTTACCAGTCACGGGCCGACTCGCAGAAATTCAAGTGTGGACTAAACGTCCGCGACCTTGCGGCCCTTGTACTCCATGTACAGGGGCGTGCCGGTCGAGTCTTCGACGACCTTCGCGCGGTGCGGGAGGCTGTAGACGGTCTTGCCGTTCTCGACGGTCTTGACCAGCGTGGGGGCGGTCGCCTTCCACTGCGCGCGGCGCATGCGGGTGCTCGCGCGCGACATCTTGCGCTTCGGTACAGCCATTAGCTTCTCTTCTCTCTCTCGGCGCGGTCGGCATCGCCTGCCGCCTCGCCTGCAACATCTGATTCGGATGACTGGAACCCGGCGAGCGCAGACCAGCGAGGATCTACGATTTCTTGGGGTTTCCTGTCTGGAAAGTCGGCCAGTCTTTCGCCCGTTACCGGGTCGAGTCCTGGGCAATCCGGACGACATACCGGTTGAAACGGCAGTGACAGCACTACCGCATCCCTGACGGACGGTTCAAGATCAATGTGATCCTCGACAACCGTGTAGTCAAAAGCTTCGTCAACAGAGTACGCGAAAAGTTCCTGAATCTCGACTTCGACCGGCAATTCGATCGCGTCGAGGCAGCGGCCGCACTCGCCGGCGGCGATCGTGGAGACGTCTGCGGAGACCAGGATGCCGTCGTGGAGGGCTTCGAGGCGCACGTCGAGGTGCATCGTGGCGTTCTCGGGGATGCCGATGAGGGCATTGCCGAACGCCTCCGGCACGACGATGTCGAGCTCGTGCTCGCGCATCTCGCCGGAGCGGTGCATCAGGTCGTACACCGGAACGGTGAACGGGGTGGGGGTGAAGTTCGACACAACCGTCGATTCTACGTGACTCGGCCCGCTCGCGCTCGTTCGCGCGGCGATCACCCCAGCGTCGCCTCCACCGCGGTGAACGCCTCGTCGTAGATGGCGAGGGCACGGGCGACCTCCTCGGGTGTCACGATGCACGGCGGCACGACGTGGATGCGGTTGTCGGCCGCGAACGGCAGCAGGCCCCGCGCCATGAGCTCCTTCTTGAGCTGCCCGATCACCACTCCGGAGACGGGTTCACGTGACTCAGGGTCGGCGACGAGGTCGAGGGCCCAGAAGACGCCGAGACCGCGCACCTCTCCGATGAGCGGATGCTTCGCAGCGAGCTCCGCGAGCCCCGGCGCGAGGTGGTCGGTGCCGATGGTCCGCGCGTTGTCGACGATGCCCTCCGCGTCCATCGCGTCGAGCGCGGCGACCATCGACGCCATGGCGAGCGGGTGTCCCGAGTAGGTGAGCCCGCCCGGGAAGACCTGGGTCTCGAACGCCTGCGCGATCGACTCCGAGATGATCACTCCGCCCGCGGGAACGTAGCCCGAGTTCACGCCCTTCGCGAAGGTGACGAGGTCGGGCACGACGGGCCCGTCGTCATCGGCGAGACTCTGGAACGCGAACCAGCCGCCCGTGCGCCCGAAGCCGCACATCACCTCGTCGAAGATGAGCACGATGCCGTACTTGTCGGCGAGCTCGCGCACGCCGCGCAGGTAGCCCGGCGGCGGCACGAGCACGCCGGCGGTGCCGGGGATGGTCTCGAGCAGGATCGCGGCGATCGACGACGAACCCTCCGACTGGATGACCCGTTCCAGGTGCTGGAGCGCCCGCTGCGACTCCTGCTCCGGCGAGTCGGCCCAGAACTCCGAGCGGTACTCGAACGGCCCGAAGAAGTGCGCGTGGCCCCGCGCGAACTGGTTGGGCACTCGACGCCAGTCGCCGGTGGCCACCACCGCGGCGCCGGTGTTGCCGTGGTACGAGCGGTAGGTGGAGAGCACCGTGTCTCGCCCCGTCGTGAGACGCGCCATCCGCATGGCGTTCTCGTTGGCATCCGCCCCGCCGTTTGTGAAGAAGACCTTGCCGAACGTCGAGCCGGCGCGCGCGAGGATGCGTTTCGCCGCCTCGCCGCGGGCGAGGTTGGCGTGCGCGGGTGCGACGGTGGTGAGCACGTCGGCCTGCGCCTTGATCGCGGCGACGACGGCCGGGTGCTGGTGCCCGATGTTGGTGTTCACGAGCTGGCTCGAGAAGTCGAGGTAGCTGTTTCCGTCGTAGTCCCAGACGTCGCAGCCAGCTCCCCCGGCGATGACGAGTGGCGTCAGCGCCCCCTGCGCACTCCAGGAGTGGAAGACGTGGGCGCGGTCGAGGTCGTAGGCGAGTTCGCCGTCGGCGGGGTTCAGGTCGTTCATGGTGCGTCTTCCTTCTTCGGATGGGTGGAGCGTCTAGGCCTTCGCCGTGATGTGGTCGCGCATGGCGGGGATGACCGTCTCGCCGTAGACGCGCAGCGTCTCCTCCTTGTTGTCGTGCTGCAGGTAGCCGGCGAACTGGTCGACGCCGAGCTCCTTGAGAGCCTTCAGCTTCTCGATGTGCTGTTCGGCGGTGCCCAGCAGGCAGAAGCGGTCGACGATCTCGTCGGGCACGAAGTCGGCATGTGTGTTGCCCGCGCGGCCGTGCTCGTTGTAGTCGTAGCCCTCGCGGCCCCTGATGTAGTCGGTGAGCGCCGCCGGCACGGCCCCTCGTCCTGAGCCGGCCGAAGGGTCGCCGTACTTCGCGACGATGTCGGCCACGTGGTTGCCGACCATCCCGCCGAACCAGCGACACTGATCCCGCATGTGATCCCAGTCGGCCCGCGAGTCGGAAGCTGCGATGTACATGGGGGCGGCGACGCAGAACTTGATCGACATCGGGTCGCGGCCCGCGTTGTCGGCCGCGGTGCGCACGGTCCGGATCATCCACTCGGCGACGTCGAGGTCGGCCATCTGCAGGATGAAGCCGTCGCCGACCTCGCCCGCCAGCTTGAGCGCCAACGGGCCGTAGGCGGCGACCCAGACGTCGAGCGTCGACCCGGTGCTCCACGGAAACTGCAGCGTCGCCCCGTTGTACTCGACCGGCCGGGAGTTCGCGAGCTCGCGGATGACGTGGATCGACTCGCGCAGTTCCCTGAGCGTCGTCGGCTTGCCGTTGGTGACCCGCACCGCGGAGTCGCCGCGGCCGATGCCGCAGATGGTGCGGTTGCCGTACATCTCGTTGAGCGTGGCGTAGGTCGAGGCGGTGACGGTCCAGTCGCGGGTGGCGGGGTTGGTGACCATCGGTCCGACGATGACGCGACGCGTCTCGGCGAGGATCTGGCTGTAGATCACATAGGGCTCCTGCCAGAGCAGGTGGGAGTCGAAGGTCCAGACGTGGCTGAACCCGTGCTGCTCGGCGAGCTTCGCGAGCGCCACGGTGCGCGACGCGGGCGGGTTGGTCTGCAGTACTGCTCCGAAGTCCATGTGATTCCTTAGGGTTGCGGTCGCTGGGTCAGATCAGGTACTGCGAGAGGCCACGCTTGAAGAACCGGCCGTCTCCCTTCGTGCCGACGTAGGTGTCGTCGTCGACCACGACCTTTCCGCGCGAGAGCACCGTGTCGACGTGGCCGTCGATCTCGTAGCCCTCGTAGGCGGAGTAGTCCATGTTCATGTGGTGGGTCTTGCCGACGCCGATCGAGGTGTGGCCGTCGGGGTCGTAGACGACGATGTCGCCGTCGGCACCCGGCTGGATGACGCCCTTCGTGCCATACATGCCGAACATGCGCGCCGGCGTCGTCGACGTGAGCTCCACCCAGCGCGACAGGGAGATGTGCCCGTCGACGACGCCCTGGTACATGAGGTCCATGCGGTGCTCGACCGAGCCGATGCCGTTCGGGATCTTCGAGAAGTCGGTGAGCCCCATGTCCTTCTGCCCCTTCATGCAGAACGGGCAGTGGTCGGTGGAGACCATCTGGATGTCGTTCGTGCGCAGTGCCTGCCACATGTGGTGCTGGTGCCCCTCGGCCTTCGATCGCAGCGGGGTCGAGCACACCCATTTGGCGCCTTCGAAGGCTCCCCATTCGTCGCTGGTCGCGCCGAGGTTGTCTTCGAGCGACAGGTAGAGGTACTGCGGGCAGGTCTCGCCGAACACGTTCTGGCCGTTGTCGCGGGCCGTGGCGATCTGGTCGACGGCCTGCTTCGCCGAGACGTGCACGACGTACAGCGGCGCGCCAGTGAGGTTGGCGAGCATGATGGCGCGGTGCGTCGCCTCCTCCTCCGCCTGCCAGGGGCGGGTGAGGCCGTGGTTGTAGGGCGATGTGTTGCCTGCCCGCACGGCCTGCTCGACGAGCAGGTCGATGACGCTGCCGTTCTCGGCGTGCATCATCATGAGCGCGCCGTTCTCGGCCCCCTTCTGCATGGCCTTCACGATCTGGCCGTCGTCGGACAGGAAGACGCCCTTGTAGGCCATGAACATCTTGAAGCTCGAGACGCCCTCGGCGACGAGCTCGTCCATGGCGACGAGGGACGAGTCCTGGACGTCGGAGAGAATCTGATGGAACCCGTAGTCGATCGCGCACTGCCCGGCCGCCTTCTCGTGCCAGGCCTTGTACTGGTCGAGCACGTTCTCCCCCGCGTACTGCACGACGAAGTCGACGATGCTCGTGGTTCCGCCGTGGGCGGCCGCGCGCGTTCCCGTCTCGAAGGTGTCGGATGCCTCGGTGCCGCCGAAGGGCATCTGCATGTGGGTGTGCGCGTCGATGCCTCCGGGGATGACGTACTTGCCCGCGGCGTCGATCACCGTGTCGACGTTGCGCTCGAGGTCGAAGCCGAGCAGGTTGGAGCCCGGGGCGAGCACCGCGGCGATCGTCTCGCCGTCGATGAGCACGTCGGCGAGGCCCGTGCCGGTCGCGTTGACGACGAGGCCGTTCTTGATGAGAGTCTTCATTGGCTGTCCTTACTGCTCTTCGGTCGCTGAGCCCGTCGAAGCGGCGTGGCCCTTCGACAGGGCGTCGCCCTTCGACAGGCTCAGGGAACGGGTTACCTACGGCTGGGGGATGCTCGTGTACGAGTCGGGGCGACGGTCGCGGTAGAACTGCCAGTCGTCGCGCATCTCGCGCACCATGTCCATGTCGAGGTCGCGGATGAGGATCTCCTCGTCGTCGCCCGAACCGCGCTCGCCGACGAAGTTGCCACGCGGGTCGATCACCTGGCTCGTGCCGTAGAAGTCGACGGCGAGCTCGCCGTACTCGTTGTCCTCGCGTCCGACCCGGTTGGGCTGCAGCACGAAGTACCCGTTGGCGACGGCCGCGGCCGGGCCCTCGACCTCCCACAGCCGGTTCGAGAGGCCGGGCTTGGTCGCGTTCGGGTTGAAGACCATGTGCGCGCCGTTCAGCCCCAGCTCGCGCCACCCCTCGGGAAAGTGGCGGTCGTAGCAGATGTACAGGCCGACCTTTCCGACGGAGGTGTCGAATACCGGGTAGCCGAGGTTTCCGGGGCGGAAGTAGAACTTCTCCCAGAACCTGTCGAGATGCGGGATGTGGTGCTTGCGGTACTTGCCGAGGATCGTGCCGTCGGACTCGACCAGCACCGCGGTGTTGTAGTACACACCGGTGATGTCCTCTTCGTAGATCGGCAGGATCATCACGATGCCGAGCTCCTTGGCGAGCGCCGCGAAGCGCTGCACGATCGGGCCGTCGGCCTGCTCCGCGAAGCGGTAGTACTTCTTGTCCTCGGTGATGCCGAAGTACGGGCCGTAGAACAGCTCCTGGAAGCAGATCACCTGCGCCCCGTCGGCCGCCGCGTCGCGCGCGAACTGCTCGTGTTTGGCGAGCATCGACTCCTTGTCGCCTGTCCATGTCGTCTGGGTGATTGCTGCACGTACAACGGTCATGCGTTACCTCCGGATGGGGCTTACCTGTTGCTATTCTTCGCGCTGAACATTTCTCTTGGATTTCCAACAATGACGTTGGCGTAAAACCTACTAGCCCTGGCCGGTCAGGCGGGCTCCTACCGCGAACCAGCGGGCGAGAACGGATGCCGGCGCCAGGGCAGCTCGCAGGCGGACACCGCGGTCGACCCCGCCGCGGAGCGCGGCGAGCACTTCTCGCAGGTCAGCAGTCGACGCTGCGGATGCATCGGCGCCCGACGCCGCGCCGCCGCCCGCCCCCGCTCCCGCACGCGCGAACGACTCGCGTTCCACCGCCCGACGCAGGCGTTCGAGCGCCGCGATGGCGACGGGGCCGTCGATCGGCGAGCCGCCGATCGGACCGGTCGCGGCGAACGCGCGGTCGTCGCGGGAGGTGGTGAGCCGCGCCGCGAACTCTCGGGGCGTCTCCGAGTCGGTGAGCCGCCAGCCGAGGTCGAGGGCGGTGTCGCGCACCTCGTCCCACGCGCCGATCACCGTGCCGTGGTGGGCCAGCTCGCGCACACGCGCGCGCCGGCGTGCGACCCGGGCCACCGCCGGGATGGCGAGCGCCCCGAGCAGCGCGATCGCCGCGATGGAGAGGATGATCGCGTTCCAGTTCGGCCCGGCGGCGGCCTGCTCCCCCGTCACGGCGCCGGAGTCGTCGCGCTCGGGGGCGACGTCCTGCGGCGCGGTGGTCGAGCTCGGCGCGGCGGTGGACTCGTCGATGTCGGGTGTCGTCGGGTCATCCAGTACGGCCGGGTTGTACTCCGGCACGTTCGAGCGTCCGACGGTGGGCTCGAAACGCACCCAGCCGACGCCGTCGAAGTAGAGTTCGGGCCACGCGTGCAGCTCGTCCGTGGTGACCCGGTACTCCTCGTCGCCCGTCGTCTGGTTGTCGACCTCTGTGCCGGTGGTGAATCCCACGGCTACCCGCGCCGGGATGCCCAAGGTGCGCGCCATCGCGGCCATCGCCGACGAGAAGTGCACGCAGTAGCCGCGGCGCTCGTCGAGGAACGTGCCGATGACCGCGGCGCTCGTTCCGTCGTAGCCGTTCTCGACCGGGGCCTCTTCGGAGTAGGTGAAGTCTCCCCCGCGGAAGAAGCTCTGCAGCGCGATCGCCCTGTCGTAGTTGGTGGTCGCTCCCGCGGTCGCCGCGGCGGCCGTCGCGGCGACGTTCGCCGGCAGGGTGTCAGGCACCTCGAGGTAGCGCAGCAGGTCGTCGGACACCGCCGGGTCGGCGGCGCGCAGCTGGTCGCTCGTGGGTGCGGCGGCCTCCGTGGTGACGACGTACTCCTGGCCGCGCACCGACGAGCGCTCGGTGCGCACGTTGAGGGTCTCCGGATCCCACACCCAGGTGCCGACGAGACCGGTGATGCTTCTCGGCGCGTAGGGCACGGGCAGCCAGCGGCCGCGCACGTTTCCCACCTTCAGCGTGGTCGTGGTCGTGACGACCGCGACATCGCCGTCGCGACCCGGTGCCGGCGCGATGTCCTCCGGGTTCGACGACCGGTCCCCCGACCCGATCGACGGCTGCCACGCGCCGTCGGCGAAGTCGTCGAGCGTCGCCATGCGCAGGTACTGCCGGTCTTCCGAGGTGGTCGTGTACGTGACGGCGAGCACGGGCGAGTCGCGCCGCAGGTCTTCGCCGAGGTCGACGATCGGGTTGAGCCCGGTCGCGTAGCCCTGACCGGAGGCGCCCGCGTCGATGGTCGCCACCGGCGGCAGGGCGATCGGCACGACGAGGGCGGCCACGACGGCGACGCCGCCGACGACCGTGGCGACCGCGGGCTGGGTGCGTGATGACGAGACGTAGAGGATGAGCATCCACGCCGCCGCGGTGAGCACGAAGTAGATCGGGTCGGTGTACTCAGGGTTGATGAATCCTGGCGCGGCGACGACCGCGAGCAGCGGGATGCCGGTCAGCGCGGGCGCCTTCGCGACGATGGCGAACGCGTCGAGGGCCATGGCGACGAGGCCCGCGGCCACCGAGAGGATGAAGAGGATGCCGGGCACCGGCTCGGCGGGGACGCCCTGCTCCTGGATCGACGCCGCCCCGCTCGCGAGCAGCTCGCCGAACCGGGCGACGGTGTCGAAGGTGGGTATAAGCCCCAGCACCGCGGTGTCGGCGGCGAAGAAGAGCGTGACGGTGAGCAGCAGCGCAGCCGCTCCACCCGCGACGGGAAGCAGGGGGCGTCGCGTCGCGGCCCGCACACCGGCGGTCGCGCCGAGCACGAAGACGGCCACGGCGCTCGACACGACCCACCACACGCCGTTCGCGAGCAGGTGGTTGAGCCCGCCGAGAGCGAGCAGCAGGGCGACCCCGATCGCGAGCGTGCGGCGCATGCCGGGGATCGGCGGCCGCAGCGCCCTGCCGCGTCTAACGTGCGCCATCGGAGTCCCCGAACCGCTCGCGTGCACGAACGTCGTTGCCTGCGGCGTCTTCGTCGAGCGCCGCCGCCCACACCTCGGCCGGGTCGTCCGTGACGCTCACCGACAGGCATTGCCATCCCGCGCGGGTGAGCGAGTCGAATGCTTCGGACCCCGGCGCGTCGATCACGAGCGCGACGCCGTGCTCGTGGCGGGCACGCTGGCTCGAGATCCAGCGCAGCGTCTCGGACGACGGGCGGGCGAGCACCGCGAAGATGGGGCCGTGCAGGTCGAGGTCGACGGATGCCGCGGACGGGGCGCCGACCGACTCGGGCAGCAGGCTCGCGCTGGCGAGGCTCGTCAGGAAGTCGATGTCGTGCCCGGTTCCGCCGCCGGCCTCGACCGGCGCCACGAGCTGAGCCGGACCGGTCTCCCGCAGCTGCAGCAGGAACCCGGCGCCGACCAGGTGCACGCCGAGCGACGCGACCATGCCGAGCGCCCATTCGAAGGCGTCGGCGCCTCCGCCCGGGTAGCCGCTCGATCGGGTGTCGACGATGAGGCGTGCGGTGGGGAAGCTGCTCTCCTCCTCCTGCCGCACCATGAGGTCACCGCGCCTGGCCGTGGCCCGCCAGTGCACCCGGCGCAGCGCGTCGCCGCGACGGTACTCGCGGGTCATCAGGTCGTCGTTGTTGCCCGCAGCATTGCGCCGACTGGCCCGCACGGCGCCGTCGCCGCCGGCGAGCGAGAAGCCGCTGCCCGAGAGGTCGGTCACGCGCGGCGCGACGATGAGCTGTCGCGCCTCGCCCAGGACGGAGTCGTTGCGGGCGATGCCGAATGGGTCGACGCGCTCGATCGTGGCCGGGCCGATCTCGACGATGCCGCGGCGGGGCGGGTGCAGCGCGTACTCGAGCCGGGTGACTCCGGCGGCCGTGTAGCGGGCGCTCGGCAGCGACCGCAGCTTCGCCGCCTCGGTGGTTCCCGGCGGCCAGGGCAGCCGGTCGCGCCACTCGGCGCTCGCGCTGCGCCCGGCAGTGTTGTTCGACACCTCTATCGACACGGTCACCGGGCTGCCGACCGACACGACGTCGACGTCGAACCGGCGCGCCGCGGTGAGGCTGGGGGAACGGAACCGCACGAGCAGGAAGCTGAGTCCGACGAGGGCTCCGAGGAGGCAGGCGACGAAGAGCAGCTGCTCGTTGCCGAGGACGTACGCGAAGACCAGGAGCACGAGCGCCCCGGCGAAGGCACCCCACCCTCGTCGCGTGAGCCCGGTCGCGCGACGACCCATGCCCCCTCGCGCCATGCGCTATCCCGAGTGACCGAGCGACCCGCCGGCGCCGAGCGGCACCGGCGTGTGGGCGACGATCCTGGAGATGATCTCGGCGACGCTCGCGCGGGCGACGCCTCCCGAGCGGTTGGCCGCGATGAGGCGGTGGGCGAGCACGGGCCCCACGATGGCGTTGACGTCGTCAGGGAGCACGAACTCGCGCCCGTCGAGCGCCGCGCGCACCTTGGCGGCGCGCACGAGCTGGAGTGTCGCACGGGGGCTGGCGCCGAGCCGCAGCTCGGAGTCGGTGCGGGTGGCCTGGGCGATGCGCACGACGTACTGTTCGACGGCCTGGCTGACGAAGACGTTGCGGGCGGTGTCGATCATGGCCGCGAGCTTCTGGCTCGAGATCACGGGCACCACGTCCTCGAGCGGGCTGCTCGTCTCCCGCGAGCGCAGCATGGCGATCTCGGCGGTCGAATCCGGGTAGCCCATCGAGATGCGGGCCATGAACCGGTCTCGCTGGGCCTCGGGGAGGGCGTAGGTGCCCTCCATCTCGATCGGGTTCTGGGTGGCCACCACGGTGAACGGCGTCGCGAGGATGTAGGTGGTGCCGTCGACCGTGACCTGCTTCTCCTCCATGCACTCGAGGAGGGCCGACTGCGTCTTCGGGCTGGCTCGGTTGATCTCGTCGCCGATGACGAGGTTCGCGAACACCGGTCCGGGCTTGAATTCGAACTCGCGCTCGGCCTGGTTGTAGATGGAGACGCCGGTGATGTCGGATGGCAGCAGGTCGGGGGTGAACTGGATGCGCGACACCGAGCAGTCGAGGCTCTTCGCCAGCGCGCGGGCGAGCATCGTCTTGCCGACGCCGGGAACGTCTTCGATCAGCAGGTGGCCCTCGGCGAGGATCACGGTGAGGGCCATCTCGACCGCCTCGCGCTTGCCGTCGATCACGAGTTCAACCGAGTCGACGATCGCGCGACTGGCTTTGTAGAACTCCTCGATCGGCATCGGGGCGTCTTCCGTCGCCGACACCGCCTCGTGTCCCGACTCGAACTGCCCCACAATGCTGTTCACCCTATGAGTGTGGCAGATATCGGCGATTTCGCCCCCTGAGAATTCGCCCAACCCACGTGCTGGCAGCGCCTGCTAGGGTGCCTGCAACTATCGTGAGCGAGTGAAGATAACCGTTCTGTCAGGCGGCGTCGGCGGCGCCCGTTTCCTCCGTGGGCTGCGCGAGCACGTGCGCTCCGCGATTCCCGGCGCGGAGCTCACGGCGGTGGTCAACACCGGCGACGACATGTGGCTCACGGGCCTGCGTATCGCACCCGACCTCGACTCGATCATGTACACCCTGGCGGGCGAGAACGACGAGGCGCGTGGGTGGGGCCGCGTCGGCGAGACCGAGAGGGTCAGCGGCGAGCTTCGCGCGTACGGCGTCGGATGGCCGTGGTTCACCCTCGGCGACCTGGACATCGGGACGCACATCACCCGCAGCCACCTGCTGCGCGAGGGTCAGCCGCTCAGCGCGGTGACCGAGCGCATCACGTCGCGCTGGCCGCTGGGCGTGCGCCTCATCCCCGCCACCGACGACGAGGTCGAGACGTTCGTCACGGTCGAGGGCGGCGAGCTCCACTTCCAGGAGTGGTGGACGAGACACCGGGCCGCCGTGCCGGCTCTCGGGTTCGTGCAGCGCGGGGTCGAGGCATCCGCCCCCGCCCCCGGCGTTCTCGAGGCGATCGCCTCGGCCGACGTGGTGCTGATCGCCCCGTCGAACCCCGTGGTGTCGATCGGGACCATCCTCGGCATCCCCGGGATCCGCGATGCGGTCGCCACGACCGACGCCCGGGTCGTCGGCGTCTCCCCCGTCATCGCCGGCGCCGTCGTGCGCGGCATGGCCGACGCCTGTCTGACCGCGATCGGAGTCGAGACCTCCGCCGAGGCCGTGGGGCTGCACTACGGCTCGCGCGCCTCGGGAGGGATTCTCGACGCCTGGCTGGTCGACAGTTCGGATGCCGCGTCCCTGGTCCCCCTCGCCGACGCGGGCATCGCGGCTCGGGCGGTGCCGCTCTGGATGCGCGACCCGGCGACGAGCGCGCAGCTCGCGGCCGACGCCCTCGCGTCGGCGCGGTAGGGGCAGGAGTCTGCGGCCGACGTCAGCTGCTCAGAAGTCGACCGCGGCGGTGTGCGCGCCGAGGCGGGGACGCAGGGCGCGCAACTGCTCCTCGGTGTCGACGTCGTTGCGCAGTCCCGAGGTGACGGGCACCGGCAGCTCGGCGTAGCCCGCGGCGAGATGCGCGGCGTGCGAGCCCGGACCGAACGCGGTCGCGTGCACGGCCCCGTCGGCCGCGGTGACGAGCACGCTGCCGCTGCCCTCGGCGTCGGCCACCATGGCGAGCGGATGCCCCGTCGCCGACACGAGTGCCGCCTCGAGCTCGTCCGCGGTGAGCGCCGGGAGGTCGCCGAGCAGCACTGCCGTGCCGCGGCCCGGGGCGCCCAGCTCGGCCGCCAGCTCCAGGCCGCTGGCGATCGCCGCGGGCAGGCCGGCCGGTTCGTCCTCGACGACGACGAGCACGTCGAGCTCGTCGAAGGATGGCGCGGCGGCGGCGCTCGTGACCACGAGCACACCGATGACGGAGGGGGCGGCGAGCGCGGCCGACGCGGTGTCGAGGGCGATGGCCAGGGCGAGCGCGGGACGGTGCACCGAGGCACCAAGCCGCGACTTGGCGTCGCCGGTGCCCTTCACCGGGATGACGACGATCCACTCGCGGGTCGGCTCGGGCTCGTGCGACTCGGCGAGGGGGCGTCCGGTCTTGCGCACGCCCGTGTCGCGGGGACGCGACTCGAACTGGGCGATCGCCGCGTCTTCGATCGACTGGCGCGCCGAGGAGCGGGAGCGGTGCGTATCGGTCACGGCGTCCCTCGGTCGGCGTCGGGCGCTGGGATAGGCGACGGGTCGAGGTGAGCTGCGGCGCCCGCGCGGCCCGCGTCGAAGCCTCGTTGCCATGCCTCGTCGGTGCCGAGCCGGAACATGTCGTTGCGCGCCGGGCGGATCAGGACGCGGGCGCCGGGCGCATCCGCATCGAGCAGTCGACCCAGCCCGCGTACGACGGCGACCGGGAGTCCGCCCGCCTTGCCCTTGACGAGGTCGGCGGCCGCGGCGATCTCGTCGCCGACGGCGGGAGCCGTCACGTCGAGCGAGCGTCCGTGGCTGTCGCGGGTTCCGCGCAGGTCTTCGATGAGGCGCACTCCGCTCGCCCCGATCGCGACGTCGGTCTGCCCCTCGCGCCAGGCACGTCCGAGGGTGTCGGTGATGATGACGCCGAGGCGCAGGCCGAAGCGCTCCTCGAGGGCGAGCCGCAGGGTGCGGGCCGACGCGTCGGGGTCGAGCGGCAGCACGAGCACCGTGCCCGCCGCCGTGTTGCTCGAGTCGACGCCGGCCGCGGCCCCGACCATGCCGAGCCGGTTCTCGACGATGCGGGTGACGCCTCCGGTGTGGCGACGGGTCGCGACGACGCGCACGGTCTCGTCGGTGATCGCCTGCTCCCGGTCGTCGGCGTGCACGATGCGGCCCTCGGCCTTGGAGACGATCTTGCTCGTGACGGCGAGGATGTCCCCGTCGGAGAGCAGCCCGTCGAGGGCGTCTCCGATGAGGATCGAGAGATCGTCTCCCTGCTTCACCTCGGGGATGCCGGCGGCGGCGTATACAGACAGCACGGGATCAGCGCCCCAGCTTGGGCAGCACGTCGCGGCCGAAGACATCGATCCACTCGCGCTGGTTGCGACCGACGTTGTGGAGGTAGATGCGGTCGAAGCCGAGGTCGACGAACCGTTGGATGTAGGCGCGGTGCACGTCGGGGTCGGAGTCGATCACGAGGCGGCCCTCGAAGTCCTCCGGGCGCACCAGCTTCGCCATCTGCTCGAGCTCGAACGGCGATCGGATGTCGCTCTTCGGAAACTTCATGCCCCCGTTGGGCCACTCGACGAGCGCGTTGCGCATCGCCTCCTCCTCCGTGGGCGCCCAGCTCATGTGCAGCTGCAGCACGCGGGGCATGGTCGACGGGTCCTTGCCCGCCTCGCGCGCGCCCTCGTCGAACTTTGCGAACAGCCCGGCGATCTTCTCGATCGGAGCTCCGACGGTGATGAGCCCGTCGACCGTCTTCCCCGCCCGCTTGGCGGTGACGGGTCCGGCGGTCGCCACGAGGATCTCGGGGGCGACCTCGGGCATCGTCCACAGTCGCGTCGACTCGAGTTTGAAGAACTGCCCGGAGTGCTTGGTGTCCTTGCCCGCGAGCGACGCCGCGAAGAGCTTCTTGATCACGTCGATCGCCTCGAACATGCGGTTGATGCGCTCGGGCGCCTCCGGCCAGTACTGCCCGACGATGTGCTCGTTGAGCGCCTCGCCAGAGCCCAGCCCGAGCCAGTGGCGGCCGGGGTACATCGCGGCGAGCGTCGCCGATGCCTGGGCGACCATCGCGGGGTGCCAGCGGAACGTCGGAGCGGTGACGCCGGGTCCCATGTCGCCGGTCGTGCGCTCACCGATCGCGGCGAGCACGTTCCAGACGAAGGCGCTCTCACCCTGCTGCGGCACCCACGGCTGGAAGTGGTCCGCCGCCATAACGCCGCTGAACCCGTGCTGCTCCGCGTAGACCGCGAGCGCTACCGCCTCGGTCGGGTGGAACTGCTCGAGCATCGCGGCGTAGCCGACCTGCAAACCTGTCATGACTCAATCCTCACACTTCTTCGTTTCGAGTAAATTGCACGGCCGCGACGCACCTGAAGAAAACACAACACAATGTACCCGGCACAGAACGAGCGTTCTGTTATCGTTGCGGAATGTCCACTCCCGTCCTCACCGAGAAGCGCCCGTCTGAGGCGCGCGAGCGCCTGCTGGCCACCGCCTCCGACCTCTTCTACCGCGTGGGGATCCACGCGGTCGGCGTCGACCGCGTGGTCATCGAGTCGGCCGTGACGCGAGCGACGTTCTACCGGCACTTCCCGAGCAAGGAAGACCTCGTCGAGGCCTACCTCGACCGCGAGGACACGAGCATCCGCTCCCGCCTGGCGGCGGCCAGAGAGCACGGCCCGAGTCCCGACGAGCTGCTCGAGATCCTCATCCAGCGCGTCGCCGACGACGTCACTTTTCTGCACACCCGCGGATGCCCCTTCATCAACGCGTCGGCGGAGTATCCGGATGCTTCGAGCCGGGTGCGTGTCGCGGTGCGCGAGCACCGCGCCTGGTTCAAGGACGAGCTGCGTGGCGCCCTGGAGGCGGCGGGCCGACCCGATCCGTCAGGCGCGGCCGCGGCTCTCGTGCTGTTGCGCGATGCGGCGCTCGTCGGCGGATACCTCGACGGCCCCGACGCGATGCGGGACACCTTCGTGGCGACCGCGCGCACGGTCGCCGGCCTGAGCTAGTTTCTCCCGTGCCCCGCACGTCGAGCGCGGCAGCCGCCGCGGTCGCGGTACTCCTCCTCGCCGGCTGCGCGGCGCCCGCACCCGACGCGGGCGACGACTCGTCGCAGCGGGTGGTGCTGCCTCCCGCCGGCGTGGTCATCGACTACCAGCTCTCCGAGGGGTACGACCCGGCACCCGGAGTCGCCGGCGTGGTGCGCGACAGCGCCGACGTCCCGGCGTCAGGGCTGTACTCCATCTGCTACATTAACGGTTTCCAGTCCCAACCCGCCGACCGCGAGACGTGGCTCGCCGACAACCCCGACCTGGTGCTCCTCGACGGAGGGCAGCCGGTGATCGACGCCGACTGGCCGGACGAGCTGATCCTCGACACGTCGGACGCCGGGAAGCGGGATCGAATCGCCGCCATCATGGCCGACGACTTCTCCGCCTGCGCGGAGAAGGGTTTCGACGCGGTCGAGATCGACAACCTCGACAGCTACGGGCGCAGCGGCGGCAGGCTCGACCGGGACGGCGCCATCGCCCTCGCATCCCTCTACGCGGCGACGGCGCACGCCGCCGGGCTCGCGATCGCGCAGAAGAACTCTGCCGAGCTGGGCAAGCGTGGCCGCGAGGAGGCGGGGTTCGACTTCGCCGTCGCCGAGGAGTGTCAGCGTTTCGACGAGTGCGCGCTCTACACGTCCGTCTACGGCGACCTCGTCTTCGACATCGAGTACACCGACGACCTGCGCGGCACGTTCGCAGAGGTCTGCGCCGACCCGCAGGTGCCGGCATCGACGATCCTGAGGGACCGCGATCTCACGACGCCGTCGAGCCCGGACTTCGTGTTCGAGGCCTGTTAGTCGAGAGAATCGGTTCCGCGCAGCTTCGCGAGCAGTTCGGACTTGTTGAGGCGGGAGTAGCCGGTGACGCCGTTCGAGCCGGCGTAGCTGCGCAGCGCGACCATCGTCCATGACTCGCTCGGCTCGGTGCTCGCTCGCACCGCCGAGGTTCCGGTGTTCGGCACTCGGCTGCGCGTGCGGGTGGCCGGGGCGCGCTTCGCTATGGTCACGCTCTCGGCGACGGGGGTGGGAGCGGCCGGCGACTTCTCCGCGGCCTTCTCGAGCTTCTCGGCCTCGATCTCGACGGTCGCGGCGATCTCCTCGACGAGGGTGTTCTTCTTTTTGAGGAGCTTGCGGGCCCGCGCCTCGTCTTTCCTTGCGATCTTCTCAGCGAGCTCCTTCGCCTTCTGCAGCTGGGCGCGAACCTTTCCGCGCTCCTTCTTCAGCTGCTTCTTCGCCTTGGCGGCGGCCTTCTCGGCGAGCGCGGTGTCTTCGGCGAGCGCCTTCTTGAGCATCTTCGCCTCGGCCTTGAGGTCGGACTTGGTCGGCTCGCTGTTCTTCTGCTTCTTGGGCTCGGCCTTCTTGGCTTCGGCCTTCTTGACAGCCTTGGTCTCTGACTTCTTGTCGGTCTTGGTTGCCACGGTGTACTCCTCGCTCAGAAGTGGGGGTGTTCCCCACCCGAATCGGTTCATTCTCCCGCGAGGGAGAGTTCTGCGGGCATAAGCCACACGCCTGTTGCGTGAAGTAAGCGGTAAAACTGGGTGAACTGCGCCGGCGTCAGGACTTCTGCAGGTATGCGGCGACGGCGCGTGGCACGTAGGGGCTCACGTCTCCGCCGAGCGCCGCGACCTGGCGCACGAGGGAGCTGGAGACGTGGGCGTGCGCCGGATCCGGCAGCATGAAGATCGTCTCCACTCCGGCGAGGTTGCGGTTGACGATGGCCATCGGCGTCTCGTACGCCACGTCGACCTGCGAGCGGATGCCCTTCACCAGCACGCTGGCTCCCACGTCGGTGCAGTAGTCGACGAGCAGGCCGACGCTCCAGCTGGTGACGACGATGGTGCCGGGCATCTCGGCCTCGGCGATCGCCTGCTCGATGAGCGAGACCCGCTGAGAGATCGGCAGGAGCGCGGTCTTACCGGGGTTGTGCACAACGAGAACGTGCAACTCGTCGAAGAGTCCGGCCGCTCGTGCGATCACATCCAGATGTCCGAGCGTGACGGGGTCGAATGAACCAGGGACGACGGCGATCCTCTTCATACGCTCACCCTATCGCGCGCTTGTTACTGATTCGTTACACGACCGTCGGGTCGGTAGCGCCGGGACTCGGCGACCAGCGCGTCGACCACGACTCGCACCGCAAGCCGCGCCGCCCGGTCGGGGCGCATCAGCGCCTCGATGTGCCTGCCGGCCCGGAAGTCGACGAGCGGCAGCAGCCGGTAGCGGCCGGCGGCGCGCTCCCTCGAGGTGTAGCGCGGCAGCAGGGCGATCCCGTGCCCGGTGGCGACGAGGTTCTCGATGAGCGGCAGATGCGTCGTGCGGTAGACGATGCGCGGAGGGACGCCCGCCCGCACCGCCATCGCCGTGAGCACGCGGTCGAGCGGGAAATCGACCGGCACCGTGATCCAGCCCTCGCCGATGACGTCGGCGACCGTGACGCTCGGCCGGTCGGCCAGAGGATGGTCGAGAGGGACGGCGACGTCGAGCGGCTCCCGCACCAGCGGCACGATGTTCAGCACCGACCGCTCCGGCGGGAGGGCGTCGTCGGAGCGGTGGGCGAGCACGATGTCGTAGTCCGCGGCCAGAGCGGCGAAGTCGTCCTGCGACATGTCCCTGTCGTCGACATCGAGGAGGATGCCGGGGTGGTCGTGCAGACGCGACAGCAGCCCGGGCACGAACAGCTCGGAGGCGGAGAAGAACGTCGCTACCCGCACCGTGCCCGTCGCCTCGCCCCGGTACGCGTTCCAGACCGCCTCGGCCTCGGCCATCGCCGTGGAGATGCGTACCGAGCTGGCGGCGAGCGCGCGCCCGGCATCGGTCAGGCGCACACCGCGGCCGACCCGCTCGACGAGCACCACGCCGACCTGGCGCTGCAGCGTCTTGAGCTGCTGGGAGACGGCGCTCGGCGACTTGCCGAGGGCCGCGGCCACCTCGGTCACGCTTCCGCGGTCGGCGAGCTCGCGCAGCAGGGCGAGTTGGCTTACATCCATGAAGGCAGTCTACAAAGACCATGCATCATCCTGCGCTAGTCCTTCATCGAATTTCGCGACACCATGGAGACATGTCCCTCCGCGACCGCCTCCTCGCTCTCTTCGTCGTCGTCTGCTGGGGCCTGAACTTTCCCGCCACCGCGCTCGCCCTCGAGCACTTCCCGCCGTTCTTCCTGGTGGCGTTGCGGTTCTCGATCATCGCGATCCCCACCCTGCTGTTCATCCCCCGCCCGAAGGTGCCGTTCCGCTGGCTGCTCGGCGTCGGGCTGGGCATCGGCACCCTGCAGTTCGCGTTCCTCTACCTCGGCATGGCTGCGGGCATGCCGAGCGGGCTCGCCTCGATCGTGCTGCAGGCCTCCGCCCCGTTCACCGTGCTCATCGCGGGCGTCTGGCTGCGCGAGCGCATCACCGCGCGCCAGGCGGCCGGCATCGCCATCGCGGTCGTCGGCCTCGGCGTCATCGCCTTCCACCGCTCCCAGGTGGCCGCCCTGCTGCCCGTGGTGCTCACCCTGTGCGGCGCGCTCGGCTGGGCGATCGGCAACGTGTCGAGCCGCAAGGCCCAGGCGCCCAACGCGCTGCACCTCACCCTGTGGATGTCGGTGATCCCGCCGCTGCCGATGATCGCCGTCGCGCTCTGGGTCGAGGGACCCGCCCGCATCGGCGACAGCCTCGCCACGGTCTTCACGCTGGAAGCCCTGCCATCCGTTCTCGGCCTTCTCTACATCGTGATCGTCGCCACCATCGTGGGCTACGGCATCTGGAACGGGCTGCTCAGCCGCTACCCGTCGAGCACGGTCGCCCCCTTCTCGATGCTCGTCCCCGTGGTGGGGGTGCTCGCCTCCTGGGCGGCGTTCGGGGAGGTGATCGACCTCACCGAGCTGCTCGGCGGCGCGGCGGTGGTCGTCGGGGTTCTCGTGTCGAGCCACCGGCGCCGGTCGAGGTCGGTGCCCGAGTCGATGGTGCCGCCGCAGCCGGTTCTCGCAGAGCGCTAGCTCTTGGCTTCGAGAGGCTAGCTCTTCGAGAGGAAGGCCTCGGCCTCGGCGTCGAGGCGCCGGGCGAGCGCGTCGCGTAGCTCGGGGTAGTCCTGCAGCGTGGGGTCGACCTCGAGCACCGCCGAGGCGAGGTCGCGCGCGTCGGCGATCAGCTCGCCGTCCTTCGCCACACGCAGCAGCCTGAGGCTCGAGCGCCCGCCCGACTGCGTGTTGCCGAGCACGTCGCCCTCGCGGCGCAGTTCGAGGTCTTTCTGCGCGAGCTCGAAGCCGTCGAGGGTGGATGCCACGGCCTCCACCCGCTCGCGGGCGAGCGAGTCGTCTTCGGCGTGGGTGACGAACAGGCACACGCTCGGCACGCCGCCCCGACCGACCCTCCCGCGCAGCTGGTGCAGCTGGGAGACGCCGAAGCGGTCGGAGTCGAGGATCACCATCGTGCTCGCGTTCGGAACATCGACACCGACCTCGATCACGGTGGTCGCCACGAGTACGTCGATGCGGCCCGCCGCGAAGTCCTGCATGATGCGGTCTTTCTCGTCGCTCGACATGCGCCCGTGCAGGGTCTCGATGCGCTTGCCCGCGAGCACGGGGTTCGCGCGCAGCTCGGCGGTGGTGTCGGTGACGTTGGCGATCGGGCGCTTGGCGGCTGCCCCCTCCGCGGGCTCGGGCACCGACCCGTCGTCTTCGACGTCTTCTGCCGAATCGATCGCGGGGCAGACCACGA
>Ga0247803_1000339_pt1 | contig 26398 bp, 38 predicted proteins | sample UWRJL014104B1_FD_180928 | JGI IMG/M metagenome (GOLD analysis project Ga0247803, IMG submission 180928) | Plant litter microbial communities from Arlington Agricultural Research Station in Wisconsin, United States - UWRJ-L014-104B-1 | ecosystem: Environmental > Terrestrial > Plant litter >...
GCTCTGGGCTCCACCACCGGACACCACATCCTGTTTTGGGCTCTGGAAGCCTACAACAACACCAGCGGTGCTTCTCAACTCGTTCTGGCCCGTGTCGGCCAGGGCACGATGCCGTAAGGGGCTTCACACATGAAACTCGATCCCCGATCCTTCTCGGCGGAAGTCGTCGCCAACAGCAAGATTCACCAAAAGTGGTGGAGCGAGCTGTCGGTGAATCGCCGTCACTTCCACAACACCGAGGACTACTACGCCTCGTTGTCCAACGGCGCGGCCATCCTGCCGCGCGACGCCTGGCAAGACCTCGACGCCACGACGGTTCGCGTGATGCGCGCCGACGAGGGCGAGGCCTGGATGCGGTACCTGATGCCGCTGGCCAAGTCGGTCAACGTGGGCAAGCTGGTCCACCTCTATCGGACGTCCAGCGACCTCGCGAACCCGGTCAACCGCTCCATGAGCGGCCAAGTCCCGCAGGCGCTCGACAAGGTCCAGTACACCTATGCGGGCGCTCCCGTGCCGATCTTCACCCACGGCTACGGTCGCGAGTGGCGCGAAATGGAAACCCTGCGCTCGGAGGGCTTCGACGCTCTGTCGGACGATCAGGAAGCCAGCGCCGCGAAGATCAAGCGCGACATGGCCCTGTACTGCCTGGATGGTGACGCCACCATCTCGGTCAAGGGCTACAAGTCGTACGGCATTCGGACCCACCCGAACTCCAAGACGATCAACGTCGGCCCCTCGGGTGCCAACATCGACCTGACCTCGACCTCCACCACCGCCACCGCAATCGTCAACTTCTTCTCCCAGACGGTCGGCGCGGCGATGGACTCCAACTACATCAACGAGAAGATCGTCGTTTTCGTCTCGCCGCAGATCTTCCGCAATCTGGACCGCCCCATCTCGGACGGCGCCGGCTTGGTTCTCGGCACGATCCGCGAGCAAGTCCTGAAGGGCTCGCGCGTGGCGGCTATCGAGGAGACCTTCGAACTGACGGGGAACTCGTTCTTCGCCTTCGTTCCGAACCCCAAGTACATCCAGCCCATTGTCGGGATGGCTGTCGGAACCACGGCGATGCCGCGTCAATACCCCATGGCCAACTTCCAGTTCTTGCTGGCCGGCGCGATGGGTCTTCAGATCAAGGTCGATGCGAATAACCGGGGCGCCGTCTTCTACAGCATCTCGACCTAAGCCACCTCGGCGGCATCAGTAAGCGTTATGGCGAGGGCGGGGGTCACACCCCGCCCTTTTCTTTGGCCGCGCCTATGGCATGTCTTCGCCTTCAGAGGGGCACGGTCCCCACTAAGGAGAACGCGATTATCAGTCGTATTTTCCTGGCGGCATGACGGCCCACCGGTCGCAGTCGTCTAGCGAAACAGTCCCGATCTTGGAATAGTCTTGACGGTTGATCGGGTGGGCGCATTCGCCGAACTCGCGCTTGCCGACCGTCCGCCAATGCATGGGCGAACCGTCGTCATGCTGTGCTTCGTCGTAGGTCAGGCTGTCGCCCTTGTAGAGGAAGAAGAACTGATCGCCGATCTTCACGCCAAGCTCGGCGTTGTCGTTCGTGACCCACTGGACGTCTCGCGCGCGCAGCAGACGGGGCTTGGTGCGCTCTTGCGCCCTGGCCGCCTCCATCATGGTCTTGACGTCCTCAAGCGTGAACGTCTCCCCCTCGATCAGTGCAACGGTCCCAAGCGCATCGCCGATCAGTTGTTCGTTGCGGTCCATCACGCCCAGCTTGGAGAAGTCGAACTCCGAGGCGGGGATTTCGGTGGGAGCCATGGGGACTTCCTTCGGGACGAAGATGCGGTTGAACTTCTTCGGGTCGGTGTACTCGGCCGCCGCGATCTCCTCGGGTGTAGCGAGGCGGAAGCTGCGCGCCGCGTACATGCGGTCGTCTTCAAGCGCGAGAACGGCAATGTTGGTCAGGCCGGGCGACGTCCCCGGCGCAGTCCCCTTAACCAACCTGACCTTTGAGTCGGGGTCGTACAAGTTGACCACGAAATCGCCTTCCACAAACTCCCCTGTCTTGGCGTAGAGTTCGAAGCGGGACGACATCCAGCTTTCTCCGATGCCCTCGACGTGGATGTCATTAGCCAGCGCTGCCCCTCGGACAGTATAGACCTGACCGAGCGTCAGAGGGCTATCGCCAGGGTTCACGCACTTCACGCGGTCGCCTACTTCAAACTTGGGCATGATGGTTCTCCGGTTGGTGGGGTTAGGCGACTTCGAACCAATTGAAGTGGTCGCAGAAGGCCACATCAACCCATGCCATTGCGGCTTCTGGGGTCTCATACAGGCGCGAAGAAATGCATGACCCCGGAAGGGAGCTTTCAATGAAGGTCCATGAAACCGCCCAGCGCCTCGACGACGTGGCGGCGTCTGGGTAGACGCCTACTATGCGATGAACGCAATCAGCCGAGTCCAGCATAATCCAATCGAGGCTGTCCCGATGCCACTCACAGCGACGGCGCTTGAGGTCTTCAATCGAAATCATTGGGCTGTCTCTCTGGCTAAGCGGCGGCGACCGCGTTAGCGAGACTGTAGCGATGTGAAGGCCGATCTGCAACCCGCTTGTTTGTCGTTGTGCTGCGTTTAGGTATTGTCCCCCGGTAAGCGGCCCTTCGCCGCGTCACCGCTACAAGGAATTTCACCATGACGAAGCGCATCCGCGTGAAACTGAAGCTGCCGACCGAGACCGCCACCGGAACCGGTGTGTACGGCAAGGACGGCGTTGAATATCCGGTCGGCACGGTTCTGACGCTGCGGGAAGGCCAGACGTTCGAAGAAAGCGGCCTGATCAACAAGGCCGATCCCCTGGACGGCGACGTCACGGAGGCCCATGAGCCTGTGACCAACCCGGCCGCCGAGCCCGAAGCTCCTACCGCGACCACCGGCTACACCGTCACCGAGTCCGAGTCGGCCGGCTGGTGGGTCATCACCGACAAGGACGGCGCCCAGGTCGGCCCGAAGCTGCGGAAGGCTGATGCTGATGCGTTCTCGGCCCTGAAGCCCGACGAGCAAGACGAGTACGCCGCCCAGCACGTCGAAGCGGTCTAGGTCATGCCTGGCTATCTCGTTGATTACGTCAACGGCCAGGGCGTTTACGCCCGCGTGGGGGCCGCTGGCGTGTTTACGGTGGCTGGCCAAGGCGTGGCGATCACGGCTGGCACTGCCGGGACTGTCACCCTGACCTTGTCAGGCGGCGGAACTCTGATCGTCACTGTCCCTGTGGGTACGACCATCTTGCCCCTGTCGATCGGTGCCTTTGCTGTCGGCACGGCCACGGGGGCGACCGCGCAGGCATTGTTCGCCACCTAGCGCGACAATCTGCCCCAGGTTGTGGCAGGAACGGCAGGCCCTAAGCCTCGTTTTGGCTTGGAGCCTGCCGTTTGTATGTGGGGGAGCGAAAATGTACGCATGGTCTACGCCGAGCGAAGCGGCGGCATCCCCGAACCTCGCGCCCTACGCCCTAAAGACAGAGATTCCAGTTCTCACGCCGTATGCGCTCAAGACCGAACTCCCTAGCCTTTCGGGATATGCACTAACCTCCCAGATTCCCAGCCTTGCGGGCTATGCTCTAACGTCGGCTATCCCATCGCCTGCGTCGTCTGCGCCGCCTTCTGTGGCCGATGCCAGCGCCAAGGGGGCCGCGACACAATACGCGCTCGCGGACCACACGCACGCCTCCAAGACGCGCAAGGACCGAGTCCAGAGCGATGCGGCCGGGCTAATCACTTGGACGTTCAATCCCGCCTTTGACGTCGGCGTAGTCCCAAGGGTTTGCGCGATTGCCGAGACCACTTCCGGCGTTACGGATGTCATCAACGTCCAAGTGGAAGGCACGCCCACGAACACAGGCTGCACCCTTCGCGTGACGCGCACGCAGCGATCAGTCGTCGCCTTAATCGGGCTAACGATCCTGTCGATCCCATCATCTCCGGGCGCGACCTGGGTTCACTGCTTTGCGGTGACTTCCTAGCTGGTTTGCCGCTAAGCCGTTCTAGCGCTAAATGGGGTTCACACCTCAAGGGATGGCGCAAATGGGCTATGGCGACGACACTGAGTTCAATGCGTGGCTCTCAGCTCGGGGCTATTCGCTCCCAGCCTCGCCGCCGACCGCCGCTCAACTGCGACAGATCGGTTCCGACTACATCGACGGCACGTATGGGAACCGCTTCACGGGATACCCCACCGGGGGTTTTGCTCAAGAGCGCGCATGGCCGCGAACGAACGGCATCACGACCAACTGTCAGCCGATCCCGGCCGACGTCATTCCCTTGGCGGTCATCAACGCCTCGTATGCGGCGGCCTATCAAGAGGCCGTGGCCCCCGGTTCTCTGAGTGTGACCACCGGCTCTGAAGGCGCCATCAAGCGCGAGAAGGTCGGCCAGCTAGAAGTCGAATACGCTGGGGCCTCGTCGTCGGCCTCCATCGTCACGACCTCGCCCATCCTGTCGTCGGTTGACGGGCTTCTCGCGCCCTACCTGCGGCCTGATCCGAACACGTTTTCGCCGCTTCTGCTGCTGGCTATCGGAGAATGAGCGCCTTCAACTACGCCCGCAGCCAAGCCCTTGCCGAAAAGCTCATCACGCGCTTCGGCCAAGTCGGCAAACATCGACGCGGCGCAACCGATACGCCCATCAAACTGGCCGTGCTCGAATACACCGCCCGCGAGATGGACGGGACGCGGGTTCAAGTCGGCGACCGGCGTATCTACATCAGCCCCATTGGTGCGCCGTCCGACATCAAGGCCGGTGACAAGATCATCGACGCGGCTGGCGTTCCGTATGTCGTCGTTGTGGCCTCTCCGCTATCGCCTGCGGGCATCGTGGCGTATTGGGACGTCCAGGGCCGGGGGCCGCGCTAGATGCCCTCCAAGGCCTCCGTATTTGAGAAGCTTCTTGATCAGTACGCGCCCGGCCTAGCGCGTGAGTTTCGCAACGCCATCGCCGACGTTGCTAAGACGGCCGACCGCCAGCGGATGCTTGCGGCCCTTGAGAACGGCAACATAGAGCAAGCGGTTGCTGCGGTTGGTCTAGACCCTCTCGACTTTGGCGGCTTCGAAGAGTTGTTCCGCCAGGCCTTCATTGACGCTGGACGGCGCGAGGCCGCCGACATGCCGCTTATGGAGGGCAACTTCGGCCAGCCGATCCGAATGCGGTTCAGTGGGCGCCATCCTGTCGCGGAAGATTGGCTCCGAGAACACGCCGCATCCATGCTGACCGAAGTGGTGGACGACACAAAGGCCGCTATGCGCGCCACGATGGCCAGGGGGCTTGCGGAAGGCAAGAACCCGACCGCTATAGTCCCCGAGGTCGTGGGGCGCATTAACCGGACTACAGGCAAGCGAGAGGGTGGCGTTCTGGGCCTAACAACGGCTCAAGAGCAGTGGGTTGCCAATGCTGAGCGTCAGATGGCCAGCGGAGACCCTGCCGAGTTGAGCGACTACCTCGGTCGCGAGCTTCGGGACCGCCGCTTTGACCGATCCATCGCCAAGGCCTTGCGCGACGGGAAGCCGGTTCCGAAGGCTACGGCGGATAAGGCGCTGGCCTCTTATCGCAACCGCCTCTTAGCCTACCGCGCCAAGGTCATCGGTCGAACAGAGACCATGACGGCCCTTAACAAGGGCGCTTACTCCGCATGGGAACAGGGCGTGGCCGATGGCACATATCAGGCTGACCGCATCCGCAAGGCCTGGAAGGATTCCCATGACATCCGTGTCCGCCATGATCACGCGGTTCTAGGGTCGCGTTCGGCTATCCCGTTCAACGAGCCGTTTGTCTCGCCCAACGGAGATCGGATGATGTATCCCATGGACCGAAGCCTCGGGGCTCGGGCTCAGTCGATCATCGCTTGCCGCTGTTGGGTCATCTACTCGTACGCCAATGATAACGCGCCCGTATTCGACAGCCGAGGGCGCATCGACTTCTTCAAGGACGTTGCGTGATGGTCGCGAAGTTTTCGGACCTCGTCACGCAGTTCTGCAAGGAAACGCCCGAACGAATGACCGCTGTGTTCCGTGACAGCATCCAGACTTTCGTTGAGGTGATGCAGGAACCTGGGCCATCGGTAGCGACAACGAAGATGGCCATATCGCGCGGCAAGTTGAGTAAGGGGCGGCGAGCAAGCAAGAAGCAGTATGGCCCCATTTCCAACCCCGGAGGGTATGGCAACCTCCCTGTTGATACAGGGTTCCTCCGCGCTTCCCTGGTCGCCACGCTTGGTAAAACCCCCTCGGGAACGCTTCGGGATAATCCTAGTGGGCGCCGTCGAAGCTATGACCCATCCAAGATTAACCTGACTATCGCCCAAGCGACGTTGGATGAGGGCATCAGTTTCGCCTATACGGCTTCGTACGCGTACTATGTCGAGATGGGATCGCGTGGCCATGCGGGCAGGCGGTTTGTTGGTCTAGCCGTGCAGCGATGGCCGCAGATTGTAAGTCGCTCGGCTCGTCAGTTGGAATATCGGGTGAACAATGGCTGATCAGGCTGACATCTACGCCGCATTGAAGGCCAAGGCCGATGCTGTGGCCGCTGCATTGGATCTGCCCGCGTCAATCGATGACGCCAGTTTCACGCCCCCTTTCGTTGATGGCGATCTTCCGCCGTTCCTCCGCTTCGACTTCTTCAACAATGCGCCATTCTGGCAGGGCTTGAACCAAGGCCGCATTGATCAAGGCCTGATGCAGGTAAACGTGATCGTCGGATATGGCTTCGACCGCCAAGACGCCTACGCCTACGTTGACCAGATCATCGCCCTTTACCCCAACGCCGCACGCATCGGGGGAGTTGTGAAGGTCCAAGGCGCAAGCTGGGTTGCGACGCCGATAGTCGAACCCGACCGGACAACGTATCCTGTCACCGTTTCGTGGTCTGCCTGACCCGGAAAGCCCATGATCCGGGGTCGGGCGCCCCTACAACCCGAATGGAGCCTTAAATGGACTACTCCACTAGCAATGGGGCGAAAATCAGCGTCGGCCCCGCCAACTCCGTTGCCAATGACGCCACCGCCTATGGCGCTATCACCTATACCGAGATCATCGGCGCGGAAGACATCGGCGAACTCGGCGACGAGTCGGAGGTCGTGCCGTTCACGCCGCTTTCCGCTGACCGCGTCATGAAGCTCAAGGGCTCGCGGGACGCTGGCGACTTGGCCTTGGTCGTGGGCTACAGGGCCGACGATGCTGGGGCTATCGCTCTGGCCGCCGCCGAGCAAACCAATTTCCAGTATCCGTTCAAGATCGAACTGGATGACGCCCCGGCTGGCGGAACGAACACCATTCGATATTTCCGCGCCCTGGTGAACTCGGCGCGCGATACGATTGGCGCGGCCAACAACGTCAACCGGACCAACTACAACCTTCCGGTGACGTCCAAGGTCGTGAAGGTCGCCGCGACGGCTGGCGCTTAATTCGGAGCCGGATCAACCGGCCCGTCCCCATCAACTTCAAGTCGGGAGGTAGCGCCTTCCGGCTCTTTTTACAGAGAGCAAACCATGTCCCTTGCAGGCCTGAACACCACCCCGATTCATGAACGCGGCATCGTCTACCATGTCGAATATGACCACCTGAAGCGCGACGCCGCTGGCCAGGCGGTCTATGAACGCATTGGGGGCACGGACGAAGACCCCGAGTTTGGCCCCGTTATCCTGCGCACCGAAAAACTCATGAACGGCGACAAGCCTGTTGAGCTGATCATCGCAGGCCCCGACAGCGACCGCGTTTCCTTGGCGCAACTGGCGACCTTCGACATTCAGCGCCGCGCCGCTTTCGACGAGCGGCCGGTGAGCACGCAGGAAAGCCGGGACAGCAACGTCATGCGGTGGGCGGGCGCCGTCATCGGCTGGAACAACGTGCCGCGCGGGTGGGTGGAAGCTTACGACCCTAACGACCCCGCCCAGGTGGCCACGGCTGATGACCCCATCGCCTACAGCGACAAGAACGCGCGGGCCATGTTCAATCAGGCCGGCATGACGTGGCTAGGACAGAAGGTCGATAAGCTGCTGATGGAGCGCAACCGTTTTTTGCCCTCAGGCTCGACGAACTCCGAGCCTTCGCCACCGCCGTCGCCAAAGCGCCCGAAGCTCGCCCGCCCGCGTTCCCGGCCTGCCTAGACTACCTTTGGAACTGGTATCGCGCCCTCGGGGCCACGCGGACCTCATCGGATGGCTTCGTCGGCGCAATCCTGTGGTCTGAGATCAACGCCTATAGCGATGCGATGCCAGTTCCCATGCGCTTTTGGGAAAAGGAGCTAGTGCGCGAACTCGACGACATCGCGCGGGGTATTTGGATGGGGGCGAAAACGGGCGATAAGGGGCCTAAGCTCGTCTCGCTCAAGGATGGGGCTGGCGTCAATGCCCTGTTCGGCCGTCTAGAGGCCAAGAAGAACCGCTAGGAGATACCCGGATGGATCAGCTTGCGCGCCTTGGTGTCGTATTCAGTTCCGATGGGTACGACGTGTTGGCCAAGCAGCTTAACGCCCTGCCTGGGCAGTCCAAGGCGGCCGAGACTGCGACCGAACAGCTAACAGATTCCACTAAGAAGGCCGCCTCCGGGGTCAAGTTGTACTCCGGGGCGCTCGGTGAGAACGACGCCCACGTCAAAGCCTTCATCGCCAATCAGAAGGCCCTGAAGGTCGCCAACGACAACGCCGCGAAGTCGATGAACGTGGCGCGATATGCTGGTTTGAACTTGGGTAGAAACCTGGCGGATGTTGGTGTTCAGGCGGCGGGCGGGATCAATCCATTAATGATCCTTATTCAGCAGGGGCCACAGATTGCCGACGCGTTTCAAGCCGCCTCTCTTGCTGGGGTCAGCTTTAGGCAGGTTATCGCGGGCATGGTGGCGCAGGTGGCTCCGCTTATTGCGACCTTCGCGCCGTGGCTAGCTGGCCTCGCGGCGGTAGGCGCTGCCGTCTACGTGCTCAACCGCGCTCACGAGGAGCACATCAAGCGCATCGATGCAGTCAATAAGTCCATCGACGACATGAACGACAAGCTTGTGAAGGCGTCGCCATGGCTCATCGATACGGCCAAACAATCGGACTTGGCTGCGGAAGGGACCAAGAACTTTCACGCGTGGGTCGAGAAGAACACGAAGGCCCTTAAGGACTATGCTGGATCGGCGCGAGATGCCGCGATTGAGCTTGCGCGCCTGAATGTGTGGACGGCCAAAAACGACCAGCAAAAGCTGGTTGATGAGAACTTCAAGGTCGTTGGCGGCGCTCCTGTCTACAAGGGCAAGGGGAGCGGCCCATTTGGCTGGATCACTGGCGACCTCGACAAGGGGTTCAAAGAGTACGAGGCCAGCGCGAAGAAGGCTGCGCAGAACGTCAAGGCCACGCAAGCCGAACTTGAAATGATGCTTTCGGCGCCTACGTCGGCATTCGGTGAAGCGCCCAAAAAGACCCGCGCTCTCAGCCAGAAGGACAAGAACCGCGCCGCCGCCATCGCTGATGGGAGGTTCAAGTCGTCGGGTGGCAAGGTCATCGACCTGGCCAGCATCGCCACGGTTGGACAAGAGAACTACACGCCCGGCCATCTGAACAAGTTTAGCCCTGGCGGCGACCGGACCATCGGCGGCGATCCCATGGTTGATAGCGCCGAGGAGGCGTCGAAGAAGCTTCAGGCGATCCAAGATCAGCGCGCCAAGGACCGCGTAGAGAGCGAGAAGCGCATGTGGGATGGCTTGGTCGCCCTGTCGTCCAGCGGCAACAAGAAGCTCGCCGCGATCGGTAAGGCGGCGGCTATCGCACAAGCCACGATTGACGGGATCAACGCGGTCCAAAAGGCGCTGTCGGCCTTCCCGCCGCCGTTCAACATCGCGGCGGCGGCTCTGGTCGGTGGCCTAGCGGCTGCGAACGTGGCGAAGATTGCGGGCGTGAAAGGCTTCGCAACAGGCGGCTATACGGGCGACGGCCCGGTGGGGCGACCGGCTGGCGTCGTCCATGGTCGAGAGTTCGTAGTCAACGCCGCCGCGACAAACCAGAACCGCGCCACGCTAGAGGCCATGAACGCCGGTCGGGCTATCCCCAAGAACCCGATGAACGACAACGGCGAGTCGAAGCGTCCGATTGTCTACGCGCCGCGCTACAGCATGGGGAACGGCAACCTCGTAACCGAGCGCGTCTACGCTGATTTTGACCGCCGCATCGCCCAAGACCGAATGGACATGGAGCGCCGTATTCCGGCTATCGTGGCCAAGCATACGAACGACAAGGGCCGCTAGATGGATCAGATCACCCGTAACCTTCTTGTGGTGGAAGAGGGGCAATGGCGACTTTCCGGCGCGCTGGACAGCGGCGGCACGACCGAGGACGGCGAGAACCAATATCGGCGAGCTGATGGCGGTGGCCGGTGGGTCTATGAAAGCTCCATCATCCTGACCACGGATAGCGAGGTGCGGCTTTACGAGTCCCTCTTGCTGCGGTGGAGCCTTGGCTATGACATCGCGATTGTCTCGCGCATTGGTGGCCCGCTCATGCTGGGCTTTGTGACCAGTGGAGAGACGATCCTGGTCCCCTTCTCGGATGGCTCGACCTTCTCGGACGGAACACTTTTCGAGGGCTCGGAGGTCGGAACGGCCTTTTTGGTCGATGATGCAGCCAGCGGCGCGACCTCCTACCGGGTCCAAATCGAAGGGGCGCCGAGAACCCTTCAGGGCGGCGAGCCCTTCACCATGACAGGCGACAAGTACCGCGACCGCCTTTACGGCGTGGCCAGCGTGCTAAGCGAAGAGGCGGCCGGCGAAGCCACGATTTACACCATCCTAGCGGCTCCTCCGTTGCGCGAGCCTTATGCGGCGGGAACCGAGGTCGATTTTGATAACCCTCGGGTGGTCATGCGGCCGAACCTGACCGATCCAGGCGTTTGGCCCTCCTATAAGGACGTTTTCAGGAACGCCCGTGTCCCGGTGTCTTGGACCGAAACCAAGAGGATCAGCGATGGCCTTTGACAGCGACGCCTCTTACGTCCCCGATACGACGAATTACGGAATCTTCTTCCTGATGCGCCAGGGGGCGGACCCGGCTGAATGGCTGCGGCTTTGGTCGGGAAACTATGACATCACCATTTCGGCGGGCGCGGTCGATACCACGGGGGGCGTTTATTCCGGCCTCGATTTTCCGCTGACCATCCCTGAGCTTGAGGGGTGCTTGAACGGCCAAACCTCGTCGGGCGAGTTCACCATGTCGGGGGTGAGCGAAACCGCAATCAGCCTTCTTGCCGAGGACAGCGACGAAGTCATCGGCTCTCGCATCTTCATGGGTGTGCAGGACTTCGCGCCGGGCTGGATTCCGATTGGCGAAGTGTCTTGGCCGTTCCGCGCTTACGCCGGGCGCCCTAAGAGCGCGGGCCGAGGGGGTGACAACAACATCACCTATTCGATGTCGCTTCCGTGGCAAACGGAGTTCTATGACCGCAATCAGGCGTCCCTGTCGTATTGGTCGCCGGTTTCCCAGCGCCGACGCCGCGCAAACGACGCCTTCTTTGATGAAACGGTCAAGATGGCGCAAGGCCAGGTGCTTACGTGGATGATCTTCTAGCCAAGCGGGTTTTGGGCCACGCTGCCCAAGCCGCACGCACGCCGTTCAGCTACGCGACGGGCCACGACTGCGCGCAACGGTTCATCGGGGATTGGGTGCTTGCGGAGGTAGGGCTAGACCCTGCGAAGGCATGGCGGGGGCGCTACCGGACGGGGTTGGGCTGTCAGCGCCTTCTGCGACGCTCTGGCGGGCTTGTGGCGGTCCTTGCCGAGGCCTTGGAGGGCGTGGGTCTGGTCAGAACCGAAAACCCGGCCCTTGGTGACGTCGGGGCGGTCATGATGCAGAGTGAATACCGCATCGAGCCGGTGGGCGCTCTCATGGGGCCAGATGGTTGGCTATCCCTCACGGGGCGCGGTATCAGATCAACTCAGGCTGACCGCTTCGTCGCCGCTTGGAGCGTTCCTCATGGCTAAGGCCTTCAAGAAGGTTCTCGCCTTCAACGTGTTCGGCGTCGGCGGCTTGCTCATCAAGTCGTTCCTCAAGAAGCCGAAGATCCCGCCCGGTAACGCGGTGAACGAAAAGCAGCCGCGCCCGGTTCGCAAGCTCGCCTTTGGGGTTACGCGGGTGAGCGGGGCTTATGCCAAGCGCCAGAGCGTCGGGAATGTGTTCGTCCAAATCTTCGCCTATCCCGAAGGCACGGGGCCGGTCGATCACTATGGCCGCGCATGGCTGAACGAGGACGAGGTTAAGCCGCTCGGCGCGTGGTTTCAGGAACTCGACGACGGCCGATACGAGACCGGCCGCGCCAAATATTACGAGCGCTTCGGCCTGATGGTGCAGACCGCTTATGCGGAAATCATCGGCTCAACGTGGGGCTGGACGGCGCAGCACTATGGGACCGGCGTTCCGTCAAACATGCTCATCCTTGAGCACGGCAAGAAGGAAGACGCGCAGAAGCAATTCCCCGCCGGTCAGCAAACCGAAATGACGCGCGAGGCTTTCTATAAGGCTTACGATTGGCGCAAGGACGACACGGCGGGCGGGGTCGGCCCTCAACGTCGATACGCTCCCGGCTCCACGCTGGCCGAAATGGATGCGGCTATGGCGACGTGGGAAGTTACCACCAACCCCGTTGTTGGGCTGGTGAACGTCGAATGGCAGCTCTACGGGGCCGATTGGGATGAGTGCTTTGCGCCCGCCCTCGATATCCTGACGGCCGAAGCCGACGTCTGCGACGAGATGGTTTTGCACCGCAACGGTTCGTCACAAGTCGCCGGAACCGCCAACCCCGGAAGCGCCGTCACGCTTCTTGACGCCACCGGCTTGACGAACGGCTCCGTTCTCAACATCGGCGGAAAGAGCCTGAACGTCCTTAGTGTCGTCGGGAACGTCGTGACCTTCACGGCTCCCTTCGCCGATAAGATGCCGATCTTCGCGCCCGCTCGGTGGGTGAATGCGGTCGCGGTCTACGGCAAGCGCTATGAGATCGGCATCCAGTGGGAGGCAGACACGCAGCGCAAGGAAGTGCGTGACCTTTTCATCGAGGCCATGGACGGGCATTTCAGCATTCGGGCCGATGGCGCGTACATCATCCGCGCCGGTCACTACTACGCCCCCACGATCATCTTTGGCGCCGAGGAGATCATTGATTGGGAGTTCGACCCTGGCCCGCAGATCGGCGAGGCCCCTAACGTCCTGACGCTGTCGTTCAAAGACCCGGTGACGGGCTACAAGGACACCGACACCGACGAGTTGCGCAACGAAGATGACATCCTCGTCGCGGGCCGTGAGGTGGTGGATGACTTCTCGCCGGAGGGGGTCTTGAACGACAGCGCCTTGAAGCGTCTGGCCAAGATCAAGATGAGTCGCGACCATTCGGGCATGGTCTCCGTTCGAACTCCGCTTTCCGCGCGCCGTGGTTTTGGTGAGCGGTTCATTGGCCTGCGTGTTCGCGGATGCGTCGATCTCCACGACGCCGTCATGGAAGTGACCGAGCCGCCGCGCATCAGCCTGCAAGACACCCCGTCGATTACGTGGACCGGAAAGCTAGTTGATCCTGTTCGCTATGATTGGAACGCGGCGACCGAAGAGGGCAACGGCCCGGTCTCTGGGTATTTCGCGAGCGGCGATCCTCTTGAAGCCCCCACCATCGACAGCATCGAGGGTATTTACGAAGACCCCTCGTCGGGCGGCTCTGGCGTGCGCGCTCACATCGTCGCTACCGGGCCAGATCGAACGGACTTGACGTGGTATTATCGCTGGCGGGTTGCGGGGGCAGATCTTTGGACCTCCCGCAACGCTGACGACATCGACGAGGGGACGGGCGTCGGGCTGGATACGGGTGAGTTCCTGCCCGTGGGCGTCGATATCGAGTTTCAAGTGGCGTATGAGACCGGGGGGCGTACCCTTTCGCCATGGTCGGCCACTGAGATATTCAACACCTCTGTGGACACTGGACGCCTAGATTTCCGGTATCCGAAGAATAGCGGCCTTCTCACCACTGTAGGGATGACTTGATATGACGATCACGGTTAAGGACGCGGCCGGGACTGACGTTGTCCTGAAAACCGCCGAAGAGGTCGCGGCCCTAGTCGATGGGGATGCCGCCGACGCCGCATATGTCTCCGGTTCCGGCAAGACCATCGGCATTCTCAAAGGCATCTTTGGGAAGCTGTCGGCCCTGCTTACGGTGGGTGGTCAGTCGGCCCACGATGCGGCGATCACCGGCAACCCTTTGCGCATCGGTGGCCGGGCGAGAACGAGCAACATCACCGCCGTGTCGAACGATGACGCGGTTGACGCGGTCATGTCGATCCAGGGGCAGCTTATCACCAAGCCATACGCAGTTCCTGAGGTCGATTGGCAGGCCAACGGTACCTACGCCTCGACGTCCAATACCGCTGTGAAGGCTGCGGCTGGGGCGGGCGTGAGAAACTATCTGACGTGGCTAACCATCGCCCCGGACCCGAATGTGACCTTCGTCGAAGTGCGAGACGGATCGACGGTTATCTTCAAGCAAAAATGCGGGAACGCGGGGTCGACTGAATTCACATTCCCGACGCCACTTCGCACAACCGCCAACACCGCCCTCAATATCGCTGGAAATGACACAACCACGGTTTACTGGTCGGCTGGCGGCTATACCGGTTCATAGGAAAGCAAAAATGGCGCAACCGAAACTCAAGGTCGAGAGCAAGGCTTTCGACGCCGACATGAAGGGCTGGCACGTCAACGGGGTGTTTGACGACCCCTCACCGGACGGAATCACCGTTAGCGGACGCCACTTCATTCCGGTGGACGATGAAAACGCATCCAATGCGGACCTTCTAGCGGCCATCAAGGCTCAATACGGGCTCGCGTGACCTAAGCCCCGACAGCATGTAGGTTGCGCGCTCAAGTCACACTCAGAGCGAGCGCCCTGCATGTCTGCGATTAACGATGCCGGAAAGGCCTGGCTGTCCGATTACAACGTACCCGGTGTGCCATCGAGCGGGGAAAAAGACCCGCCGAAGGCCGAGGGGCGCAACCTTTTCGCGCTGATCGACACGACTATCAACTCAGTCATCAACGGCACGATTGAGGGCAACGCTACCCTCTACGCCCTTCGGTCCAGTCTCTTTGCCGACCTCGCCCATGTGGCCGGTAGCGTTGGCATCGTCTACGCAGACCCAACGCCAGCCTACAACGGCTTCTACCTCAAGAGCGGGGCCTCCGGTTCGGGGGCTTGGACGCTCTATTACGTCTCCCTCGCGCCCGCATCCGATGCCGAGGCCATCGCTGGAACCATCACAACGAAGGCCGTCACCCCGGCCAGCCTGAAAGCCGCCAGGGCCATTCTTCCGCAGCTTCAGACAGTGAACGCCACAGACACCGGCACGCTTGGGGATAATGCACTATGGGCCGTGGCAGGTTCCTCCTACGTCCTGCGTGGCGTCAATGTCCGCAATGTCCCGCTCTATGTCGGCCGCGACGGGTTCACATATGCCCGCCTTGCTCCGACCAGCTTCCTCGCGTCAGAGTCCGCGACCTTCCTCCTGCCGCAGGTCGCTATTGATCTAGGAGCCCGTGGGGGCGTGTTCAGCGTCCGCAAGACCGGAACGACGTTCTACAGCTACACCTCGACCCAAGACGGCAAGTTCACCCTTCCATATCGGGCTTGGGACTCGGCGCCCGTCGCCAACAGCGGCTTGCGCGGCCAGCTTCTCGCGGCAGAGAATCGCCTAGAGGTCCACATGCAGTATGGGCAGTCGTGGGAAACGCACCCCATGAACACGCCCTCCGCCCCGTTCACTGTCGATGGCGAGGGCTATCAGGCCTACACCTTCCAGAACGCGTTCGGCGATCCGCTGCAATATGTCGGAGTCGAAAGCCAAATCTCCCTGATCGTCGGCTTCATGGGTATTGGCCCTGGCGTTGGGCAGTCGATTGGGTCCGTCGCTACCGAAACCTTGGCCCGAGTTCGCCGGGATCTGGCCTATCAGATGCGCTCAATCCTGAACTGGTCGGCGGCCTATCCTGGCTATACGTGGGCGCAACTGCGGCCGGGCTCCGAGCCATGGACGGCCCTGGTTGGATACATCGCCGCCACCAAGACCTATGCGGCCAAGTACGGCCTGACGCCTTGGTTCCGAGCTGTCGGAATCACCGAGGGCGCGGCGGGAAGCTCGGTGGACCCCGTCAACGCTTCGACGGCTATGGCCACGATGTGCAGCGACTTTGACGCCCTGGACGTCAACAGCGGCGGCGACGCCCTGCAATTCTTCTTCGACGTGACGCCGGCCATATCGGAAGACACCGTTCCTTACGCGCAGTCGTGGCAACAAATCGCCTTCTGCCGCGCCAACGCCAACGGGCGGACTTGGATGCACGGGCCGCGCTACCAGTTCCCGTATGTCGATAACATTCACTACACCCCCAAGGGCTATGCGAAGATCGGCGAACAGACGGCTTGGGCAAAGCATGTGGTCTTGGACCGAAAGCAGTCCTGGGCGCCGTTCTGGCTGACGTACACGGGCGCTAATCCCAACATCACCGTTAGCGGCTCGACCGTCACCATTCAGGTCAATTCGCCCATCGGCTATACGGGCGCTGTCATGCGGGACACGACCACCATTCAGGCCGCAACGAACGATGGCCTTTCGGTTCGCGTCGGCGGCACGCCCCGCACGATTTCCAGCATCACCCTCAACACGACATCGATTGTCATCACCCTGTCGGCGGCCATCGCGTCGTCAACGGCGGTTGAGGTGTCCTATTGCGCTTATGGCGCTGGCGCGGTGTCTGGAACTCACTCGGGCGTCTGGGGTAATCTGAAGAAGGTTGGCCCTGCCTCGCGCTTCTTCTCAGGCGAAACCATCGACGCTTGGCTTGTCCCCTTCAAGGAAACGGTAACGGCAGCATGACCACGACCATTGACCTTGGCGTTCAACTGACCGCCGCCTCGGACCTTCCCGCGCTCGGGGACTTCCGAACCTACTTTCAATCCATCTCTGATGTCGTCGCGATCTGGCGGTTTGATCGCTCCGACCTCTTGACCCTGGCGAGCGGGAAAATCTCACAGGCCAATGATTGGCTTGGCGGGGCCGCGATCCTCCCCCAGGCTACCGATGCAAAGCGGGGAACGCTCGTCTACGACGCGACGCTCGGCCGCAACGTCATGTCGCTAAGCCGAGCGGCCGGGGCCAACTACACGCAGTCGGGTGGTTCGGCGATGGACAACGCCAACCCCTGGACCATGATCGTTGTCCACAAGCCCGCGACCTACGACTTTGGGACCGTTGCCCAGATCGGCGCGACATCAGCCCTGATCACCACGACAAGCGGCGGAAACCCCGTTCTGTCGGCGGGAACTGGCGGAGCCTCCATCGCAGACCAACCCCAGAGCGTCACGGGATGGAACCGGCATGTAGGCTCGCACCCCGGCGGCAATTCCATCCGCCAGCAAATCGGAGGCCGCTCTATCCTCACCAACACCGGGGGTGCGGTCCCGACAGGAACGGGTTTGGTGATCGGAAACAACACCCCCGCCGCCGCTTATGGCGGGTCCATTGACCTGATCATGGCCATCAAGTCCCAGGACATTCTGGCCGATCCGACCTCTGACTTTTACCTCAACGTCAAAGCGTTTCTCGACGCGCGCGGAGTCTGACCATGAAGCCTTCACCAAACGCGCTCTGGCTCTGGACCTCGCCCAAGGGCGGCTCCTATCACGAACAGGTGGACAGCCAAGCCCCCGCCGATGCTCCCGAAAAGGAGCGCTATCGTTACCGCCTTCGCGACCAAGAGGGCGACAATCACGGCCCATGGAAAGCGGGCCGCGCTCCGAAGTCCAAAGCCAAGAAAGGCGAATGAGATGAGCTATCCGCTCCCCGCGAACCCCGAAAATGTCGGCATCATGATCGCGACCGGCCTCGTTGGCGATCCGCCTCCGTTGGCCACTTTCTCCGCGCCCTTGCGCTTCACCGCTGGCGCTGCGGCTGATACCGCAATCGCCACGCTCTCCAATCCGATTTCGGGCGAGACTTTGGCGTTGGCGCCCGCAGATGGCCGAGTCCGATGGGATGGAAACGTTCTTGAGGTCGGAGGCACGGCAACGCCTACGGCGACGACGCTCTACTACACCGTGACCCGCACCAAGAATGGCGTTTCGTTTTCCCAGACGATCACCATCAGCGCCGTCTAAAGGACAATCGACATGAGCTTTCCGCTTCCGATCACGCCCGAGAATGTGGGGATCATGGTCGCCCTCGACCTTATACAGGGCGGGGGGGTGGTCTACGACCCAGACGCCACGGCCCTGTTTGCCCGTATGACGGTTCAGCCGGACGCGACGCGTAAGCAGTTGATCTCCGACCGCTTCGTGGCAGGCAAGGCCAAGTCTTTCTGGGCCAAGCTGGACGCCATCTGGGTCCACGCCGCTCACACCTCCGAGGCGGGGCGTTTCAACTGGCTGGGCAACGTCTACAACTGCACGCCTTTCAACTCGCCGGCCTTCACGACCGATCGCGGGTTCATGGGTGATGGCTCGTCCAGCTACCTTTCCACAGGCTTTAATCCAGCGACTGCCGTCTCCCCTAAATTCACGCAAAACAGCGGCTGCATGGGCGTTCGCAGCAACACCGACAACGCCGCCAACGGCTCGTTGGCTGGGTTTTTTGACACGACACTGAGCGTGGGAACGAGCATCAATCCGCGCGCGACGGGCGACGCCATCACCGGGCGACTAAACTCGGCCGCCAGCACGAACTTTGGCGTGTCTTCATCGTCCATTGGCATGTTCGCCATGAGCCGGGTCGATAGCGCTAATATCTCCGCCTATCGCCAGGGGTCGTTGGTGTCTTCCGCTGCTTCAGCATCCACCGCCCCGCCGAGTGGCGCATTCCGCCTGGGCGCCATCACAGATGCGAGTTTCCGCGCCTGCCAATTTTCCATGGGCTGGATCAGCTCGGGCCTGACCGCCCAAGAGCATCTGGACCTTTTCAACTGGTTCGAGCCGTACCGCACGGCCGTAGGAGTGACCTGACATGACCGTTCAAGCCTGGCTGGTGTTCACCCCAGCCCAACGCGCCGCCGCTATCACCGCGAGCGAAGAGACCGACTTCAAGGTCCATCCGCGCGCAATCGACAACCCCCTGGCCAATCAACTTGGCGACCCCGTCGTGATCGTCGGCAACAGCGTTGCGCCGGCGCGGATCTTGAACGACCCCGACTATGCCCCGGTCTGGGCTTCGGCGCTGTCTGGATATCCGATCCGTACCTTGGACAGCGACGTGCTGTTCGCACCATCGGTGGACTAACCACCCCAACGCCCCTGCATCATCTGCGGGGGTATCTTGCACTCAATGGCGCGGCGCGTGATACGTTAGCCGCGCCATTCCGGCGCAGGGGATAGACCATGGATAACGACGAACTGGCGGATACCTTCCGCGATGCCCTGACCGAACTTCACTCCAAGATCGACAGCAGCGACCACCCGAAGAAGGCCCGCCTTCAGCGGCTCGCCAAGGTCGCTCACGGCGCCCTCCAAGACATCGGCGAAATCGTCAACGACGAAACCGGGTCGGGCGAGATTCAAGCTCGCGCCGGCGACCCCAAGGACTGACGACATGGACCCGGTGTGGTTTGATCCTGTCAGCATCGGGTTTTTCCTGCTGAGCGCGGGGGCCTTCGCGGTCTCCGCGCTTTTCTCTACGCGCCAAAATCGCAACGTCGCGGCCTTCATGGTGATTATGTGGGCTGCAACGAAGGTCTGGAATTACAAGACCGGGACCGATGCGCAAATCTATCTCGACACGCTGCTGGCGCTCTTGTGCGGCTTGCTAAGCGTCTACGTCATGGCCAAAGAGCGGCGCTCTAAGTGGCCGCTGGGCGTTCTCTTCGTCATGGTCACTTGGTGTTTGATGAACGCGGCGTACTCCGAGCCTGGCCGCGATTATGGGCCACAGGTGAGGACGGCATATCAAATCGCCTCTAACGTGCTATTCGGGGTTGCGTTAATCGTTGCGGCTATACCGGGAGCACGTCATGGGACCTTGGTTGTTCGCCGCCTTCTCGGTGCTCATCCTAAGCCTCGCCCTCGTCCTACTTTGGGTGCTGGATGGGGTCGGGAAGCGCCCGGCGCGGTCTCAAAGCGTGAGACCAAAGGTCGATGAACGAGAGCACCCCTGATTACTGGATGATGCGCCTCTATATCGTGCTCGCCGCGACGGCCGGCGCGGTAACGGGGGCGCTCATCGACAAGAGCCTGACGCTGCAAGGTAAAATGACGGCCTTCTTCATCGGCCTGACCGCGTCAATCTTCATCGTCCCGCTTGTCTTGGGCCGCTTTATCCCTGGAACCACGTTGACACCGGAGGCGGCGGGCATCTTTTATCTGGCCGCGACCTGTGCAAATGCGGCTTTACCACCCTTTATCCGTTTCGTGTCGAAGCGCGCTGGCGACCCGCTGGCGTTCCTTCGAGCCAAAGGCGGCGATCAATGAGCATGTTTCCTGCGATCCTGAACGCGGCCTTGGGGGCGGTGATCTTCGTTGGGGCCATTTTGGCGGTCCACAACTACCAAGACGAGATGGACGCCTTTGACCGTTTCGTGCTGGCGGGTATCGCCGGGTCCATGCTGATCGTCACGCCAGCCCTGTGGGACAGCCATTCGCCGTTTGACGGTTGGTCCTACAACGTCTCCCGCGCCTTCTTCGCAGCCTTCTTCGTCAAGCGCTTCATCGTGCCTGTCGTGTGGAAGTGGAAGGCCAGGGCGCGCGAGGATATTCAGCTTGCGCAGAGCGGACGCCGCATGGCCGACCGCTTACACCGCAAGCTCTGATTTGACGGCGCCGCTCGCTCGGTAGATTGTCGCCCTGAACGCAGGGGCGAGACATGACACCTACCGACATTCGCGCGACCATCGCCTTACTCGCGCCCTATGCCACCATTGTAGCCGCTATGGCCTTCGCTAAGTCGGGGGTCGATGCCACCATCATCTCGCTTGTTGCGGGCGGATGTCTTGCGGCCATTGATCCGCGCCGGGGGCAATCGGCCGGGGCTTCGACAACGACGGTCCAGACTGAAGATCCGGCCTCGACAACGACCATCAAAACGGAGCCGCAGAAGTGACCCCATCCGCCAAGATCACCACCTTCATCAAGGGCTTCGAAGGCTTGCGCCTCAAGGCCTACATGCCGACGCCGAATGACGTTCCAACGATCGGCTACGGTTCCACCGGCCCCGATATCAAGATGGGCATGACGTGGACACAAGCCCAAGCCGATGCCCGGTTCGCGGCAGATCTGGCGAAGTTCTCGGGCAAGGTGGCCGCGCTCCTCGGTACCGCACCGACCACGCAAAGCCAGTTCGACGCCATGGTCAGCTTCGCTTACAACGTCGGATATGGCGACGGCGGTCTGAAGACCTCAACCCTGCTACGGATGCACAAGGAAGGCGACTATGCCGGGGCAGCGTTGCAGTTCGCCAGGTGGAACAAGCAGGCCGGAAAGGTTCTGAACGGCCTGACCACACGCCGCGCCGCCGAGGCTGCCATCTATCGCGGTGACGCATGATCGCCGCCGCTTTCACCTTCCTCAAGTCCCCCTTGGGCCGTTGGACGTTCGGGCTTCTCGGCCTCGTGTTGGTCGCCGTCCTCATCTACCACGGCGGGGTTTCGGCCGGCATAGACCGAGAGCGGGCCGCGAATGCTAAACTTCTAGCGGCGGCAGAGGCCAAGGCCTCCAAGATCGCAAAGGCCTCTGACAAAATCACCGTAGAAGCGATGGACCGTCACACCGCAGACGTTGCCCGCATCAACGACCTGACCTCACAACTGCAACAGAAGGTGGAAACCTATGTCACGCCTCAAGCTGATCGCCGCTGCGTTATCCCTGCTGGCTATGTCCGCCTGCGCGACGCAGCCGGTGCTGGTGTCGCTCCCGTTCCCGCAACCGCCGGTCAATCTCTCGACGCCGATTCCGGTTTGGTCCTCTCTGACCTCGCAAGAAACGACGTCGCGAACGCCGCCGCCTTCAACACCGCCATTGCGGAAATAAAGGCCTGGCGCGGTTGGTACGCCGCCCAGGCCGAACTTTGGTCAAAGAACACCAAGGCGCCGCAACCCGCGCCCTGACCGCTCCCAGCAGGTGAGCGCACAAACGAAAGCCCCCGAGCATCACGCTTCGGGGGCTTTCACTTTCTCAGCGCTTGGTCTGTGCCCTAATTAGGCATCGTGCTTGGCCCCCGTGAAGTCGCGGATGAACGTCCGCAGTTCGTTGTCGATGAACTCCATCCGCCGCAGGTCGTCGTCGGTGGGCTCCGCGCCGTCGTCCATGATTGTCATGATCGTGTGGAAGACGTGCTGGGCGCCCGCGAAGAAGGCCATGCGCATCTCGCGCAGTTGATCGGCTGGCGCGTCGTGCAGATCGCAGGCCAGACGAAGGCCGATCCATCCGGCCTCCATCAGCTTGCCTTCGTCGGTCAGGGCCACGCTGATCTTCTTCAGCAGTTCCGGGTCATTGATCGTGTTCGGATCGGTCATTGTTCGCCCCTCCTTATTCCGCCATCCAGGCGTGCTTCTCGTCGGTCGTGGTGGTCTCGGCATCGTCGAACGTGGCGTACTTGGTCGCGTCGGGATGCATGTTGGAAATGTTGCGCTTGTCGGCCTCGGTCAATTCGACCATGAGGGGCTTTCCAAGCTCGCATTCGATCCATTGATCGCCGTGCTTCACTCGCATGAGTCACTCTCCAGGGCCGGATAGCGCCAGCCGTCGCATTGCTCATCGCCGCTTCACCGGGGGCCGCTCGGGCTCCGCGTCCTCATCAGCGGGCTTAACGGGACCGTGAAGGGCTTTGGCGGTCTCGACAGACAGCCCGAGCTGAGCGGCTACGTGAGCCCAGCGCGTTACCCCGTTGATTGTGCATCGGCGCACGACTTCCATTCCGTAGTTCACGCGAAGAAACTCCGAATGGTCAGGACGATCCACGTCCACAGACCGCAGTTGATGAGCACGGCGAGAAAGAGCCGCCAACGAACTTCGGTGCGTCCTGGGACGCGGCCCGGTCGAAACATGTCTTGCCTCCCTAAGTGCGCCGTCTAGTCGCGGCTTTGTTCTGAGTGCCTAGTAGAAGTTCAATCGCCGTTTCAATGTCGGCAATCTCTCGATGCAGCGACGCAACGTCGCGGAACAGATCGTCTTGGTGGAGAGACCCATCTATTGAGCCGTAGAACTCTTTCTTGCTTTCTCGGCGGATGGTTTGAAGCGCCCGAAGTTCGCGCCGTAGGCAGGCTATGGCGGCGTCCATCGGGCGCTCTCCCCGCTACCCTTCCGCCAAACGCTTGACGATCAGGGCGACCGTCTGCGTTAGGCTTTCTTGGCTGGCGGCGGGCATACGGCCAAAGGTCAGCGAGCCCTTGAGCTTCAGGAACGCCGAGTTGACGGCCTTGGAGCCTTCCGCACCAGCGGCTTGCGTGTCGGCCCAGAGCCGGAAGAACGATGGCGAGTCGGTGTGAGAAGGCGGCGACTTCAGGCCCACGGCGACGGCGTACATGGCGCGCCGGAAAGCGGCCTTGTCGTCGTAATCCAGCTTTTTGAAGTCGTCGCCGTTGTAGATGCCGGGCAGCTTTTGCTGGATGGTCCCGAACTCCGTAGCCGTGCGCAGATCGGCCAGGATGGCGGATTGCCACTCGGGGAGGTCTTCTTCGACCTCTTCGGCCAGCGGCTCGGGGTGAGCTTCGTACTCGGGAAGCTTGGCGAACTCGTCAAAGTTCACCCGCTGGAAGGGCTCGCCGTCGATATAGGATTGGGCGCAGTCGTCGGAGCCGATCTCCTCGCCGGCCAGGGTGTATTCGGCGCCGCGAGGGGCGGGGCCGGGGCATTGCTCCAGGGGATGCCATTCGCCGTCTTCATCATCGGCGAGGCCTGCCATTGCCTCGGCGACCGTTGCCGTTGCAGGGATGGGCTTGTCGCCGGGAAACTCGTCGTCGGCGGTCTCGACTTCAGCATCGTCTGCGCGGTCCACGACGTCGCCCGGTTTCGTCGGGTGCATCGTGTAGCGCGCCAGTTGCGCCGCGCCCTTCTCGCCAGCGTTCGAATGCTTCTCGCCGTCCTTGTAGGTTGGCACGCGGCCCGCGTCGCTCACGGGATCGCCCGCAAGCATGTAGATCACGCCAGCCGGGGCTGGGCCGTTGATCTCGTCGCGAGCCTTAGGCGGGGAGACTTTTGCGGGTTCGATTTCCGCCTCGATGACCACGCCGTCTTCATCATGGCCGCTTGCGCCGTTGATGGTGGCCTCGATGCCTGCCCGGTCGAAGCCTTCACCGCCTTCCTGATTGCCCGCCAGCTTGGCGCCAAGATCCAGCTTTCGGCTCTTGGGAGCGGACTCGATAGCGTCGTCGCTCTCCCAGCGGTCTTCAGGGGTGTACGTGCCCAGGATGACGCCCGAACGATAGAACCTAGCCCATTCGCGAACGCCCCGATTGCGGAGCATCCGTCGCCAGCTTGCGGGGCTGGACCATGGAGAACCTGACTTGGTGGTCTCCCAGCCGCCCACGTAGCCCTCAACAGCCTTGGGGCGCCCCTTGCTGTCGCAGATCGTCACGCCGTTTTCATCGACGGCGGTAACACGGATCGCGAGGAGCTTTCCTTCGCCGGGCGGACCTTCGACGAAGCCGTTAATCTTTCCGTCCCAAGCCCCGTACTCGCCTTCGAACTCGTATCCCAGCGTGCCCTGGATAGCAGCGTCAACCACCTTGCCTTCGAACATGATGCGGCCATGCACGAAGCTGCATCCCTGGCCGACCATGACGGGGTCCATATTCATGCGGTCAGCCCATCCCGCGATCAGGAACGCACGGGCTTGGATGGTGTCGAAGTCCATGCCGCTGGTGATCGTGTCGGGCAGGATTTGGGCCTTGGCCATCACAGTGGCCACCCGGCCCAGATGTTCAAAGCGCGCCGTGTCCATGATGGCTACGGGGGATTGAACGACGAGGCGGTGCGGCCTGGCCACGACGACGTTTTGCGATGGCGTGTTAGTTTCTTCGGACATGTGATCCTCGTTAGAAGGCTTCGGAAAGGGTAGGGGTTACGGCCAGTTCCAGCGGCGCCACCTCGGGCAGTTCGCCAGCTTCGACCATGCGGGTGACGTTATCGGCCGCCCATTTGGTGAGGCCTCCGGGGACTTCATCGTCATCATAGGTCGCCCAATGCCCCGTATGGTAGGCGTGGGCGAACTTCGACAAGGCGACGCGGAACATCATATGTCCCGCCATCATGTCGAATGTCCCGAGCGGCTTGTGATTGATGCAGTGCGGCCGGCTGCTTTCGATGAACAGCAAAACGAAGTCCTCAAACGTCGTCTTGGTGACGGCCCGCAAAGCCTCGTCGATCATGGCCATCTGAATATGATAGCCGTGGTCAGTGATCGCCTTTCGCGCGCCTTGAGCGGAGGCGTCGGCGCAAGACTTGGGGTCGATCACCATCAACGAGTCGAGCGAGATTACGTCAGGCCGAACCTTGACCCACACGTCCATGAATTGGCCTTCGAAGCCGGGCTGGACCGGCCATCCGCCCAGAGGCACGCGGACCTTGAAGAAAATGGAATGCTCCATCAGCCCCCGAAGAATGCCCTTCTTGACGTTGGGGTGAGCAACGAGCTGATCCCCGCACCGCTTCAAGGCCTGCATGTCGTCGGGGGTTAGGGGCGTCATCTTGTCGGCAATGACGCCCTTCTTCCATTCCTGCGCCGCCTTGGTCTTGTAGTCGTTGAACTCGACAGGCCGGATTGCGAACAGCTTGGAAAACTCAGCTTCGCCCGCGATCAAGTGATGCAGGGCTTTGCCGAAATTGAAGTGGGTCTTGGAGACGTGCGGCGCCCGATCAGGATTGAGATAGAAGCTATCCCAGGCCTTCAGCAAACAGCCCTTCGGGTTCACGATCTTGCGGAGAAAGCTCGACGACACTTCGATGCCGTCGCAGATGCCGCCGTGATAGGAAAGGCCCTCGCCCTCCATCGGAATGCCCGAATAGATGCCGGGTTCAGTAATCCTTTCCCCATCCCAGGGGCGGACGAGGGCGCGCACATCAAGCGGCGTGGTGGTCATGTTTTTGTCCTTGGCTGTGTTCGCTGGCGAGGGCGAAGCGGAGACCGTGAGGCCTCCGCATAACGAGACTGTAGACCTGTGGTGTAGGGTCTACAAGCCGTCTTTCTTCGGGATGCGCGAGGTAGCGCCGCCCTTGGCGCCGGCCGAAGCCGCAAGGTCGGGGTTCTTGAAGAACGACCGCTTTTCCTTGGGTACGCCAGCGCCACCCCTGCGGGCCATCTCGCGTTGGCGCTCGGGATCTTTGGCAGCGATGGCGGCGAACCCGCGTAGGGCCTTGGGTTTATCGGTCATGTGTGTTCCTCGGTTGCTCGCGCACGGCACGCGGTGCTGGC
>Ga0247803_1000340_pt1 | contig 26394 bp, 21 predicted proteins | sample UWRJL014104B1_FD_180928 | JGI IMG/M metagenome (GOLD analysis project Ga0247803, IMG submission 180928) | Plant litter microbial communities from Arlington Agricultural Research Station in Wisconsin, United States - UWRJ-L014-104B-1 | ecosystem: Environmental > Terrestrial > Plant litter >...
TTCTACGGCGTTGCGGGCGTCGCGACGTCCGCACGGGCGCGAACATCGTCCGCCAGGATGCCGAACAGCAGATGATCTGCCCACACGCCGTTAATTTTGAGATAAGCCCGCGCCTCGCCCTCCCGCCGGAAGCCTGATTTCTCGAGCACCCGACGCGATGCGGCGTTGGTCGGCAGGCAGGACGCCTCCAGCCGATGCAGTTTCAGGTGATTGACCGCATACCGGGTCATGGCCGTGACCGCGGCGGTGCCGTGACCCTCGCCCGCATAGGGCTGGCCGATCCAATAGCCCAGGGTGCCGGTCTCGGCGACGCCGCGACGAATGTTGGACAGGGTGATGGCGCCCATCAGGGTCCGGCCGGTGGAATCGAAGATGAAGAAGGGCCAGGCGTTGCCCAGGTCCATTTCGCGCGCATAGACCGACAGGCGTCGGCGATAGGCGGTGCGGGTCAGGTCGTCGTCCGGCCACGCGGGCTCCCACGGCTGGAGATAGTCCCGGGACGCCTCGCGCAGTTCGGCCCAGTCGGCATAGTCGGTCGCGCGCGGAGGCCGCAGGCGCACGCCGCGCCCTTCGACCGTCGGCCCGGTCGCATCCGCCATCCAGTCGAGAAGCGCCATGGAGGAGAAGTCTAGCGCGCCCGACAGGCCGTTGGCGAGATCGGAATCGGCTCCGCCTTGCGGGCCGCGTTAGGCCTGCAGCGCTGCCGCGAAGGCCGCCCCGGCCCCATGGGCCGCCTTGGGTCCCAGAACCGCTGTCGCCGCCAGGCCGAGGGCAAGAACCCCTTGCCCCACGGCGCGCAAGTCATCGGCCGTGACCGCTTCCAGCAGGGACACGCTGACGTCAGAAGCCACGGGCGCGCCGTGGATCAGGGTCTGGGCGGCGTTGCGGCCGGCGCGGCTGGCCGGGCTTTCGTCCGACATCCAGACGCTGCCCCTCAGCACCGCCTTGGCGCGCGACAGTTCGGCGGGCGTCGGGCCGTCGTGAGACAGGGCGCGGATCTCAGCTGCGCAGACCTCGGCCAGTTCCCCGGCGCGGTCGGCGGCGGCGCCGGCGTAGATCCCCAGGACGCCCGTATCCTCATAGGCCTCCTGATAGGAATCGATCGCATAGGCCAGGCCGCGCTCCTCGCGGGCGCTCTGGAACAGGCGCGACGCCATGCCTCCGCCCAGGATTTCCGAAAACAGCCGCATGGCCGGGGCCATCGGGTCGGTGGCGTTGAGCGACGGCAGCTGGAACACCAGATTGGCCTGTTCGATCTTGCGCGACAGGGTCGCCGCGCCGCCCTTGAACTGCGCGGGCGCGGGGGCGTCGGCCGGCTGGGCGGCAGCATCTCCGAACCAGCGGGCCGCCAGGGCCAGCAGTTCGGCCTCGTTCACGGCCCCCGAGACCGAGACCACCATCCTGTCCGGCGAATACAGCCGCCCCCGCCAGTCCGAGATAGCGTCGCGCGTCACGGGCTTCAGGCTTTGGACCGAGCCCAGGATGGGGCGGCCCATGGATTGGCCCGCGAAGGCCCGCGTCTGGGCCATTTCGAAGACGTGGTCGTCGGGGGTGTCGAAGGCCTCGGCGATCTCCTGGCCGACGACGTCCTTCTCGCGCTCGATCTCGGCGGGGTCGAGCCTGGGGCGAAACACCAGGTCCGAGACCACCTGCATGGCCAGCGGCAGGGAGCCGTCCAGCGCCCGAACCTCGAAACTGGTCCGTTCATAGCCGGTGGAGGCGTTGATCGACCCGCCCTCGGCCTCGATCCGCTCGACGATCTCGCGCGCGCCCATGTCGCCCGCCCCCTTGAATACGAGATGCTCCAGCAGGTGGGACCAGCCGGACTGGGCCTCGTTCTCCCAGCGCGCACCGCCGCGGACGGCCACGGTGAGGGCCAGGGTGCGCAGGCCGGGCATGGGGTCGCAGACGACGCGGACGCCATTGGGCAGGGTGTGCAGAGTACTCAGGACGTCTCTTTCGAACGCATGGGGTCTTTCAAGGGCATGGGGTCCTTGGCGGCCATCTGGCGGCGCACCAGAGCCAGGTAGAAGCCAATCAGGACGATCGCCAGGCCGAACCAGGTCAGGGCATAGCCGAAATGGTTGTTGGCGAAGGCGGCGGGCGGCGCCGAGGCGCTGAGGGCGCCCAGCTCGGGATTGGTCGAGTTCAGGGCGAAGAGGGTGAACTCCGACACCTGCGGGGCGCCCAGGGCGGCGCCGATGGCGACGCTGTCGCGGGCATAGAAGCGATTGCCGCTGGCGGCTGGGGTCATGCCCCCGCCGGCCTTGGGCGTGCGGCGCAACTCGACCAGCAGAGACAGCGGCAGGGTGGATTCGAGCACGCGGGGGCGAGCCGAAGCCGTGTCGGGAACAAAGCCCCGGTCGATCAGGAATGGCCTGTCGAGCCCCGGCGCCTGGCACAGGGAGATCAGGCGCGAACCAGCCTGGCCGTCATGGATGGACTGCAGTTCGACGAAGGGCGCCGTGGGCAGACCCGGACAGACGATCAGGGCCTTGCGAAACTCCGGGTCTGCGGCGCTCAGGACCGCCTTGATCGGCGCGGGCGGCGCGGTCGCGGCCCGTTCGGCCTGATCGATCAAGCCTTCTTTCCAGTGCATCCGCTGCACCTGCCAGACGCCCAGGCCGATCAACAGGACCAGGGCCGGGACCGCGAACAGGGTCAGTATCCAGGGGAAGCGTTTCATCGACCAGCCTCGACGGAGCGATAGTGGAGCGCGGTCATCAGACCCTTGCCGGGCCGCATCAGCCCCAGCGACAGGCCGAGCACCAGCGGCAGGGTCACGGCCATCAGGGCCCAGATCGGCGGGCGATAGGCGATGTAGACATACAGGGCGCCGAACACCACGATCCCGCCGGCGATCTGCATGATGAAGGTGGCCGGGCCGTCGCCGGTCTCGATCCGGCCCAGGTCATAGCCGCAGACCTCGCAGGTCGGGCGGACCTTCAGAAAGCCGCTGAACAGCCGCCCCTGGCCGCAATGGGGGCAGCGCCCCATAAGGCCGGCCCGCACAGGGTCCAACCGCGCCCCCTTCAAAGCAGAAGAGGCCCGGGAGGAAACCTCCCGGGCCGTTTCAGACGTATTCGAAGACGGGTCTTGGTCCAATGGCCTCAGCCGAAGGCCACATAGACGAAGGCGAACAGGAACAGCCAGACCACGTCGACGAAGTGCCAGTACCAGGCGGCGGCCTCAAAGCCGAAATGCTGCTTGGGCGTGAAGGCCCCGTTCAGCAGGCGGATGAGGCAGACGGCCAGGAAGATGGTGCCGACCAGAACATGGAAGCCGTGGAAGCCCGTGGCCATGAAGAAGATCGAACCATAGAGGCCCGAGTTGATGGCTTCTTCGCTGAAGAAGAGGTTCTCATGCAGGATCTCGATGTACTCGTAGACCTGGATGCAGGTGAAGAAGAGGCCCAGGGCGATGGTGATCGCCAGGGCGATCTTGGCGCCCTTGCGGTCGCCGACCTGAAGCGCGTGGTGGGCCCAGGTCACGGTGCAGCCCGACAGCAGCAGGGTGACGGTGTTCAGCAGGGGCAGGTGCCAGGCGCTGAGCAGCTCGACGCCCTTGGGCGGCCAGGTCGACCAGGCCTGGGCGGTGTCGGCCCAACCGGCGACCTCGGGGATATGGGTGCGCGCCTGGTTGAAGATGGCCATCTCGAAGAAGATCCAGAAGAAGGCCGCGAAGAACATGATCTCGGACGCGATGAACAGCACCATGCCGTAGCGCAGGCCGATGGCCACGACCGGGGTGTGGTCGCCGGCGTTGGCTTCCTTGACCACATCGGCCCACCACAGACCCATGCCCAGAAGGGTGCCGGTCAGCCCCGTGAAGAACAGCCAGTGGGTGCCTTCGGGCAGGCCGAAGACGCCCTTCATCCACGCCACGGCGCCGACCATCATGACAACGGCCGTCGCCGAGCAGAACAGCGGCCAGGGGCTTGGGTCTACCAGGTGATAGTCGTGGTGCGGGGCAGCGTGGTGGTCGGCCATCGGGGTCGGTCTCTGTGCGGCGTCGAGAAGTCGGTGTTGGCTATAGCGTCGGCTAGGTCGCCGCGCCAGAGGCCGAAGCGCCGTCTTTCGCGGGATAGAAGGTGTAGCTGAGCGTGATTTCGGTGGCTCCCTTGGCCTCGCGGTCCGTGGCCAGCTCGGGGGCGACGAAATACTGGATCGGGAACTTCATGGTCACGCCCGCCGGTATCGTCTGTTCGTCGAAACAGAAGCACTGCAGCTTCTGGAAATACGGCCCGGTGTATTCGGGCACGACATTGTACGAGGCTACGGCCTTGAGCGGTTTGTCCGACGTGTTGGTGACGTCGAAATAGGCGATGCCGGTCTCGCCGATCCGGACCAGCTGGGTCGTCTGTTCGGCGCGGAAGGTCATGGGCAGGTCGCGGACATTGGTGTCGAAGCGGATGGTGACCATCCGGTCCAGCACCTGATCGGCGCTGGGGGCGACCTCGGCCTTGCGGACAGTGCCGCCAAAGCCGGTGACCTGACAGAACATGCGATAGAGCGGCACCGCGGCGAAGGCGGCGCCCGTCATGCCCATCACGCCGATGGCGCAGATCAGGGCGATCAGGTTGGACCGGCTCATGGCGCGACCTCCATCGTCGGCGTGGGGGCCGTGGAGGGCGATTGGGGGGCGGCTGCGGTGATGGCCGCGTTCGCCTCGCGCGCCGCCTTCTGGTTCTGCATCATGCGAAGGAAGGTCGTGGTGAACAGCAACACCATGAAGGCGACCAGACCCAGGGCGATCCAGACATTGCGGCGCTTGCGTGTCGCCAGTTCCGGCTGCGTCAGCTGATGGAAGCGGGGTGTCTGAGTCATCATCACAAACTCGCGGTGAACGGAGCCACGCCCGACAGGGTCTCGACCAGCAGGGCGGCGAACAGGGCCATCAGATACAGGATCGAGAACATGAACAGGTTGCGGGCCGGTTTGGCCTCGACCTTCACATCATACAATGCGGCCTCTCGCCCCACGGTGTCCTTGTCGGCCTCATCGCCTGCGCGCGAACGCCACAGACGGTAGGCCAGACCCAGGAAGAACAGTCCGCCGAGCGCCGAAACCGCCAGATAGACGGCTCCGCCCATGCCGATGGCCGCGGGGGCCACGGCGACGGGAACGAAGATCAGGGAATAGATCAGGATCTGCAGCCGGGTGGACCTGGCGCCGCGCGCCACCGGCATCATCGGGATCCCGGCCTTGGCGTAGTCGCCGGCTGAATACAGGGCCAGGGCCCAGGAGTGAGGCGGGGTCCACAGGAAGATGATCAAGAACAGCACCCAGGCCTGCCACGGGGCGGATCCGGTCGCCGCGGCCCAGCCGATCACGGGCGGCAGGGCGCCCGCGGCGCCGCCGATGACGATGTTCTGGGGCGTCCGACGCTTCAGCATCAGGGTGTAGAAGCCGGCGTAATAGACGATGGTCAGGGCCAGAAGACCGGCCGCGAACCAGCTGGTGTTCATGCCCAGCAGCATGACCGAGAAGATCGACAGCACCACGCCGAAGGTCATGGCGTCGTTCTTCTTGACCCGTCCGGCGGCCACGGGCCGGCCGCGCGTGCGCCGCATCAGGGCGTCTGTTTCGCCCTCCAGCGCCATGTTCAGCGCGCCCGCGGCCCCGGCGCCGACGGCGATGCACAGGATGGCGATGGCGGCGACGAAGGGATTGATCGATCCCGGCGCCACGATCAAGCCGGTGGCGCCCGTGAACACCACCAGCGACATGACGCGCGGCTTCAGCAGCTGGAAATAGTCTTCCGGCTGGGCGGTAGTGAGGACGGTTGCGGCGGAGGTCTTTGTCATCTCGATTTCGGCCGAGCCCTTAGCACATTGCACCGGGCTCAAGTAGCGAAGCGACCGCGTCGCGAGCGGTAGCGCTGAGGAAGGTCTCAAGGAGCGGGGCGACCGCGTCGAGAGCGGCAGCCCCCAAAAGGCCAGAGGCCGCCCCTTCGATGTCGAAAGAGCGGCCCCTGTTTGGTGTTCCGAGCCGGACTAGTGCTCGTCGCCCTTGACCACCGGCAGCTCGTTGAACTGGTGGTGCGGCGGCGGAGAGGACAGGGTCCATTCCAGGGTCGTGGCGCCTTCGCCCCACGGGTTGGCTTCACCCGGACGACGGCGAACGAAGGCCTCGACCAGCATCACGAGGAAGACCAGCACACCGACGATGGTGATCACATAGCCGACCGACGAAACGTGGTTCCAGAAGGTGAAGGCGTCCGGATAGTCGATGTAGCGACGCGGCATGCCCTGCAGGCCCAGGAAGTGCTGCGGGAAGAAGATGATGTTCACGCCGATGAACATGATCCAGAAGTGCGCGGCGCCCAGGAACTCGTTGTACTTCACGCCGAACATCTTCTCGAACCAGTAGTAGAAGCCGGCGAAGATCGCGAACACGGCGCCCAGCGACAGCACGTAGTGGAAGTGGGCCACCACGTAATAGGTGTCGTGCAGGCTGTAATCGATGCCCGCGTTGGACAGGACCACGCCGGTCACGCCGCCGACGGTGAACAGGAAGATGAAGCCGATGGCCCAGAGCATGGGCGTCTTGAAGCTGATCGAACCGCCCCACATGGTGGCGATCCAGCTGAAGATCTTCACCCCTGTCGGCACGGCGATGATCATGGTGGCGGCGATGAAGTAGGCGCGCAGGTTCACGCTCATGCCGACCGTATACATGTGGTGCGCCCACACGATGAAGCCGACGAAGCCGATGGCGACCATGGCGTAGGCCATCGCCAGGTAACCGAAGATGGGCTTGCGCGAGAAGGTCGAGACGATGTGCGAGATGATGCCGAAGCCTGGCAGGATCAGGATGTAGACCTCGGGGTGACCGAAGAACCAGAACAGGTGCTGGAACATCACAGGATCGCCGCCGCCGGCCGGATCGAAGAACGAAGTGCCGAAGTTGCGGTCCGCCAGCAGCATGGTGATGGCGCCGGCCAGGACGGGCAGGCTCAGCAGCAGCAGGAAGGCGGTGATCAGCACCGACCAGGCGAACAGGGGCATGCGGTGCAGGGTCATGCCCGGCGCACGCATGTTGAAGATGGTGGTGATGAAGTTGACCGCGCCCAGGATCGAGGATGCGCCGGCGATGTGCAGCGAGAAGATCGCCAGATCCATGGCCGGACCGGTGTGGCCCGAGGTCGAGAGCGGCGGATAGATGGTCCAGCCGCCGCCGAAGCCCTTGCCCGGTCCGCCGTCTACGAACATCGACATGATCAGCAGCACCCAGGCCGCGACCAGCAGCCAGAAGGAGACGTTGTTCATGCGCGGGAAGGCCATGTCCGGCGCGCCGATCATGATGGGCACGAACCAGTTGCCGAAGCCGCCGATCATGGCGGGCATGACCATGAAGAAGATCATGATCAGGGCGTGGCCGGTGACGACCACGTTATAGCCGTGCTTGGACTGCTCGACGAGGCCCAGCAGATAGACGCCCGAACCTTCCTTGAAGATCTGGATGCCCGGCTCGGCCAGTTCCCAGCGGATCAGGCCCGACAGGGCGCCGCCCACGATGCCCGCCATGATGGCGAACAGCAGGTACAGGGTGCCGATGTCCTTGTGGTTGGTGGACAGGAACCAGCGGGTGAAGAAACCCGGCTTGTGGTCATGATCCGCGTGAGCGTGATCGGTGGTGATGTCGGTGGCCATGTCTGAGCGCGCTCTTCGTAGCTTACTGTGCAGCCGGGGCGGCGGCGGGCGCCGTCGCTGGCGCAGTTGTCGGGGTCGTCGCCGTTTCGGCGGTGGGCGCAGCGTCCGCTGCCGGAGCCGCTTCGGCGCCAGCGGCGATCTGGGCGGTGGTTCCGCCCGGAGCTTCTTCTGCGGTCTTGGGCGTCATGGACCCGCCCTTGGTGGCGACCCAGGCGGCGAACTCGGCCTCGGTGACGACACGGATCTCGATCGGCATGAAGGCGTGGTCCACGCCGCACAGCTCAGAGCACTGGCCGTAGAAGACGCCGGTGCGATCGGCGCGGAACCAGGTCTCGTTGACCCGCCCGGGAACGGCGTCGGTCTTCAGACCGAAGGCCGGCAGGGCGAAGGCGTGGATGACGTCGGAGGCGGTGACCAGCACGCGGACGGTCTTGCCGACCGGAACGACGATCGGTTCGTCGGCGGCCAGGCGATAGGGGACGTTGCGGGCCTTGGCCTCGTCCTCGGGCAGCATGTTGGAGATGTATTCGGCGATACCCTGGTCAGGGTATTCGTAGCCCCAGTTCCACTGGTTGCCCGTCGCCTTAACCGTCAGGTCGGGGGTCGGCATGTCGTGATAGGCGAACAGCAGGCGGAACGAGAACAACGAGATGCCGACCAGGATCAGCACCGGCATCACGGTCCAGATCACCTCGATGAGGGTGTTGTGGCTCCAGCGGGCCGGCGTCGGGTTGGCCTTCTTGTTGTAGCGGATGACGATCCACGCCAGCAGACCCAGCACCAGCAGACTGATGCCGATGCACATGGGCAGCAGGATCACGTTGTGGAACCAGATCGCCTCGTACTTGAGCGGCGATGCGGCCGGCTGCAGGTCGATCCCGCCCGGAGTGGGCTGACCCATCAGGTCCTGAGCCCAGGACGGAGTCGCGCCAAAGACGGCCAGCGACACGGCGAGGACGGACGAGGCGGCTGCGCCTCTGGCGGTCCTCAGGGCATTGGCGCCCAGATCCATGCGGAAATCCTCTTAAACCCATCTGCAACAGGCATTTGCGAGCGAGTCGCAAGCCCCGCCGACATCTTTCGATATGGCGTTTCTGGGGCGGTCCATATCGGCTCGCTTGCCACTTGCCAAGCGATCAAGGGAGCCAAGAAGCCGCACGGAGGTCCGGGCGAGGGATTAAATCGCTGTCATGTTTGGATGGCTACCTTGTACCGCACAGTACCTTGCGATATGCATCTCGACATCACAGGAGACGCAATCGTGCCCGAAACCATCGAGATACAACTGAAGAAAGGCGTGCTGGGACTCTGTGTCCTGGCCCTGCTGGCGCGAGCCGACAGCTATGCCTACGAGATCGCCAGCCGCCTGTCGGACGCGATCGACATGGGCGAAGGCACCATCTACCCGCTGATGCGGCGGATGCAGTCCGACGGCCTGGTCGAGACCTATCTGGTCGAATCGACCGCCGGCCCCTCGCGCAAATATTATTGCCTCACCGACACGGGCCGCACCGCCCTGGAGGTCCAGACCGCTGAATGGGCGCATTTCACCCAGGCCGTGGACGCCGTTCTGGCGGCGCCCGCGTCCGAGACGCTCGCTTCCACACCCGCAAACCTGCAAACCGGAGACGTGCAATGACGCGCGCCGATTTCCTCGCCCGGCTCAAGAAGGGGCTGGTCGGCATGCCCGTCGCCTCGGCCGCCGAGATCCTCAACGACTACGAGGCCCATTTCGACGACGGCATGGCGGCCGGACGCTCCGAATCCGACGTCGCCTCCGCACTCGGCGACCCCGAGCGGCTGGCGCGAGAGCTCAAGGCCGAAGCCGGGGTCAAGCGCTGGCGTCAGGAACAGACCCCCTCGGCCGCGGCCGGAGCCGTCTTTGCGGTCCTGGGCCTGGGCGCCATCGACCTGATCATCCTGCTGCCCATCCTGATGGGCGTGATCGGCACCCTGTTCGGCTGCCTGATCGCCGTCATCGCCCTGTTCGTCTCGGGCGGCGCGGTGATGGTGGCCGGGCCCTTCTCCGGCTTTCCCGGCGGCGGCTTCGCGGCCTTCCTGGGCGGCCTTGGCCTGATGGCGCTGAGCGTGGCCTTCGCGGCCCTGCTTGCGGTCGTCACCAAGCTGCTGATCGACGCCCTGGTCTGGTTCGCCCGCCTTCACTACCGGCTGCTGAAGCCGGCCCTCGACCCCCAATCGACAACCTCGAACTCGGGAGATCCGGCATGATCCGCACCCTACTCATCATCGCCGGCGCCGCCCTGGTCCTGGCCGTCGTCACCCTGGGCGGGGCTGCGGCCATCGGCGGGCGCGACATGGCCCGCCACGGCTGGGCCTGGACCTTCAAGGACGACGACGGGTCATCCGTATCCGTCCACCGCGCCGACGACCGCCGCATCGAGGAAACCAGCAAGACCCTGGCCTGGACCGGCGGTGACAGCCTGATCGTCGAAATGTCCGCCGATGTCGAATACGTCCAGGGCGCGACGCCGGGCGTGGTGATCACGGGCGCCGCCGACCTGGTCGACCGCATCCGGCTGGACGGCAATCGCCTGACCATGCTGAACGCCGAAGGCCCCAACAACGAGCGGATCGTCTTTGGACGCAACGCCGACGGTCGGGGCATCTGGGTGGACAGCGAACAGGTGCGCGTCGTCGTCACCGCCCCGACGATCCACACGTTCGATCTGCGAGGATCCTCGGACTTGACCCTGCGCGACTATGACCAGGACAGCCTGACCATCGACCAGTCGGGATCGGGCGACGTCGAGGGCGCGGGCCGGGTCCGGGCGCTGAAGCTCAGCATCACGGGCTCTGGCGATGCGGATCTCGACGACCTGGCCGCGATCGACGCCGATGTCACGCTGTCGGGCAGCGGCGACGCCCGGATCGCCCCGACCGGCTCGGCCAAGGTCTCGATCTCCGGCTCGGGCGATGTCGAGCTGGCGACCCGCCCCGCCACGCTCAGCCAGAGCCTGACCGGCTCGGGCGGAGTTCGCCAGAACTAGGATACCGCACACGAACCTGCTCTCCCTCGTCACATCGGCGGGGGAGAGATCGTGACGAACGGCGATCAAGTCCCTATCTAGCGGTCATGACCGTTCACACCCCGACCCCGCCCATCCTGCAGACCGCAGGCGTCGATCCTTCCGAGGCCCTGACCATCCTCCAGACCGCCCTGGTCGGCGCCGACGACGGGGAACTGTTCCTCGAGCGTTCGGAATCCGAGGCCCTGGTGTTCGATGACGGCCGGCTGAAGTCCGCCGCCTATGATGCTTCCGAAGGCTTTGGCCTGCGGGTCGTCGCCGGCGAGACCGCCGGATACGCCCACGCCAACGAGATTTCCGCCGCCGCGATCCGCCGCGCCGCCGACAGCGCCGCCCTGGCCAAGCGCGGCCATGCGGGCGTGACGGCCGAGGGTCCGCGCGCCACCAACCAGAAACTCTATGACGCCGTCGATCCGCTCGCGGCCCCGGCCTTCTCGGACAAGATCGCCCTGTTGAGCGAGATCGACGCCTGGGCCCGCGCCCGCGATCCGCGCGTGGTCCAGGTCTCGGCCTCCATCGTCGGCGAGCGTCGCCAGATCGAGATCCTGCGCGCCGACGGGCTGAGCGTGAACGACATCCGTCCCCTGGTGCGGCTGAACGTGTCCATCACGGTCGAGCAGAACGGCCGTCGCGAAAGCGCCTCGACCGGCGCGGGCGGCCGGGCCTCCTTCGACACCTGGATCCAGCCCGAGCGCTGGCAGGCCCAGGTGGACGAGGCCCTGCGCACCGCCCTGGTCAACCTGGACGCCGTCGACTGCCCGGCGGGCGAGATGGACGTGGTCCTGGGCGCCGGCTGGCCGGGCGTCCTGCTGCATGAAGCCATCGGCCACGGCTTCGAGGGCGACTTCCACCGGAAGGGATCGTCTGTGTTCACCGGCATGATGGGCAAGCGCGTCGCCGCGCCCGGCGTCACCGTGGTCGATGACGGCTCCATCGCCGGGCGCAGAGGGTCCCTGACCGTGGACGACGAGGGTACGCCGACTTCTCGCAACGTCCTGATCGAGGACGGCATCATGGTCGGGTTGATGCACGACCGGCTCAGCGCCCGTCAGATGGGCCAGCGCGCGGGCGGCAACGGCCGACGCGAATCCTTCGCCCACATGCCTATGCCGCGCATGACCAACACCTTCATGGAAGGCGGCAAGGATGCGAAGGCCGACATGATCGCCTCGACCAAGCGCGGCCTCTATGCGGCCAATTTCGGCGGTGGCCAGGTTGACATCACCAACGGCAAGTTCGTCTTCCAGTGCACCGAGGCCTATCTGATCGAGGACGGAAAGATTACCGCCCCGGTCCGCGGCGCCACCCTGATCGGCGACGGTGCGACCGCCCTGACCCATATCCAGATGATCGGCGACGACTTCGCCTTCGATCCGGGCGTGGGCGTCTGCGGCAAGGCCGGACAGGGCGTCCCCGTCGGCATCGGCCAGCCCTCGCTCAAGATGGGCGGGCTGACCGTAGGCGGCACCGCTGTCTAAAACAGCGCGCTTTCAAGTATAGATGTTAACATTACAGATTCGTCATCTGTAAATCCGCCGTTCCTGTCATCGATTTAATCCACCTGTCCGGATTGTAACTGGAAGAGGGCCGCATCGCTGGGCCATTCCTCCGATTACAAGAACAGGATGCGACGGCGATGACCAAGACCCTACTGCTGGCCACAACGGCGATGATGCTGGCCTCGACCAGCGCCTTTGCGGACGAACCCCAGGTCGCCCAGGCGCCCGTTCCGACCGGCCCCGAGGCCCAGGCGCCGTTGAGCGACGCGGCCCAGCGCGGCGTCCTGGTCTTCACCCCGGACTTCTTCGCCGCGCAACGCCCCAACACCGCCCAGGACATGGTCAACCGGGTGCCGGGCTTTTCGCTGAACGACGGGTCGGGATCACGCGGCTTTGAAGGCGCGGTCGGCAACGCCCTGATCAACAACGCCCGCCCGGCGTCGAAGAGCGACACGGTCTCCAACGTCCTGGGCCGCACCCCTGCCGATCAGGTCGAGCGGATCGAACTGATCCGCGGCGGCGCTCCCGGCATCGACATGCAGGGCTATGCGGTCATCGTGAACGTGATCCTGAAAACCCAGGACAGCCGCCAGTCGATCCTGACGTGGAACGGCGTCTTCTTCGACGGCGGCCAGGACGTGTTTGGCGGCTCCTATCAGTACACACGCACTCAGGGGGACCGGACCTGGAGCGTCTCGCTCAGCGACGGCATCGGCACCAGCGATTCCAACGGCGAGGGCCGGGTGATCCGCCGCAACGCCGCTGGCGACATCATCCGCGACGAGACCCACTACAACGACGGATACGGCGGCGGCGGCAACATCCGCGGCGCCTATGCCGGGCCCTTCGCGGGCGGAAAGATCGATGTGACCGGCCGTCTGGGCGTGAACGACTGGAACAGCCTTCAGACCCAGACGTCACCCACCGTGCTGCGCGACTACACCTATGGCGAAGACGCCACCAACGGCGAACTGGGGGTGGTCTATACCCGGCCGCTGAACGCGCGCTGGAACCTTGAAACCCGGCTGATTCACTCGTTCGAAGATTTCGACAGCCGGTCCGTGAACAACATCACCGACAGCGGGATCGCCGATCCCGAACAGGTGTTCAGCGCCGACGGCAAGTCGTCCGAGACCATCCTGCGCGGCCTGCTGCGTCATGAACGCTCGGCCAACCTGACGATCGAGGGCGGGGGCGAGATCGCCTACAACATGCTGGAGGTCGATCAGGATTACAGCGTCGGCGGGATCAATGTCCCCCTGCCCTCGGCCTCGGTGAAGGTCGAGGAGGTGCGCGGCGAGGCCTTCTCCAAGGCCACCTGGCGCGTCAGCCCGCGCCTGACGGTCGAAGGCGGCCTGCGGGTCGAGGCCTCGACCATCACCCAGTCCGGCGACGCCGATCAGGAAAAGAGTTTTGTCTTCGCCAAGCCGCGCCTGCTGGCCACCTGGACGCCGGTCGCCAACAATCAGCTGCAGTTCCGCTTCGAGCGTGAACTGGGCCAGCTCGATTTCGGCGACTTCGCCGCCTCGGCCGATCTGGAGGACGAGAACGTGTTCGGCGGCAACGTCGATCTGGAGCCCGAGCAACGCTGGATCACCGAACTGATCTACGAAGGCCGGTTCTGGGGCGACGGCGCTCTGAAGATCGGCCTGCGCCATGACGAGATAATCGACGTGATCGACCAGTTGCCGCTGGAGAACGATCTGTCCGCGACGGGCAATATCGGCGACGGCACCCTGGACCAACTGTCGGTGACGCTGACGGTTCCGACGCAGAAGCTGGGGATTTCGGGCGGCCGCTTCAGCTTCCGCAACGACTGGAACAAGACCGAGGTCACGGATCCCACCACCGGCCGCAGCCGGCCCATTTCCGGCATCCGCCCGACCCAGGCCAACTTCGGCTTCGAGCAGGACATCGTCTCGTGGAAGCTGCAGTGGGGAGCCAACTGGATCCCCCGCCTGGGCCAGGCCAGCTACTATCCCGACGAGGTCAACGGCTGGACCGGCAAGGACTACTACGAGGTCTTCGCCGAATATAAGCCGACCCCGACCCTGGCGATCCGCGCCCAGCTGAACATCTGGGACACCTTCGACGTCCAGCGCACGGCCTATGCCGACCGGACACCCGAACGCCCCATCGCCTTCGTCGAGAACCGCTACATCGACCCGCGGACCTTCTTCCAGGTCCGGCTGCGCAAGACCTTCTGATCCGGCGGACAGGCCCAAGGAACGGGCAAACAAAAAAGGGGCGGAGCCAGGCTGGCTCCGCCCCTTCTTCTTTGCTCAGGCGACCGGAAGTCTAGCCCAGGGTGGTCGCCCCCGGACGGGCGATATTGCCGTCCTCACGACCGCCGTCAGCCAGAGCCGGTCCCGGATGATTGTCCGGGTCGTTCACGCCGTTCGACCATTTGGAAATGACGAAGCTGACCAGGATGAAGGCCACCCCGATGCCGATGCCGATCCAGCCGATCGCGTTGAAGCTTTCCAGCGAGGCGGTCAGCGCGGCCTGAGGATTGGTCACCTCGCCACCCACGGTTTCGGTGCTGGCCAGGCCGGCGATGATGCCGCCGACGAAGTGGGCGATGGCCGAGGCCATGAACCACACCGCCATCATGAAGCTGACGATCGAAGGCACCGAAAGCTTGGTGATCTCCGACAGGCCGACCGGCGACAGGAACAGCTCGCCCACCGTGTGCAGCAGATAGAGGATGGCGAGGAGCACCAGCGGGGTGCGGAAGGCGTCGTCGATCATGCCGGAGTTGGCGCCCCAGACCACGACCAGGAAGCCCAGGCCGACCTGCATGATGCCGAGGCCGAACTTGATCACCGGGTTCGGGTCCATCTTGCGCTTGGCCAGGAACACCCAGAGGGCGGCGAAGACCGGGGCGAAGATCAGGATGAAACCGGCGTTGAACGACTGGGTCTGCGACGCCGTCAGGGAGGTGTCGATCCAGCTCCACCAGTTGGCGGGAACGATGCCCGCCGCCGCCAGCTGATCGGGCGACCCATAGGGAATGCCCAGGAAGGTGCCGGCCGTGGCGGTCACGGCCAGGTCGACGTTACGCTCGGCAAACAGGTTCAGCGACGAACCCGCCTGTTCGAACAGGGTGAAGAAGACCGCCGATCCGAACACCAGCACCATGGCCAGCATCATCCGCTCGCGCGCGACCTTGTCGCACTTCACCACGATGAACCAAGTGACGTAGCTGAGGGCCGCAAGCGTACAGGCGACCAGCCCATAGCCGACGAAGGTGTGGCTGCGGGCGATGAACATCATCGGGATGATGGCCAGGAAGCCCAGGATATAGATCAGCCACTCGCGGTTGATCGGGCCGACGACCGGCTTCTTGATCAGCTCGGGGAAGGGGCTCTCGCCCTTGCCCTCCAGCAGGTTCTTGCCGAGCACGAAGACCACCAGACCGGCCAGCATCCCCAGGCCCGCCAGGCCGAAGCCCCAGCCCCAGCCGAAGGTCTGGCCCAGATAGCCGCACAGCACCGCCGCCCAGAACGAGCCCAGGTTGATGCCGTAGTAGTAGAGGGTGAAGCCCGAATCCCGCCGCGCGTCCCCTTGCGGATACAGCTGGCCGACCAGGGTGGAGATATTGGGCTTCAAGAAGCCCACCCCCATGATGATCAGCGACAGGGACAGGTAGAAGACGTTGACGCCGACGGGGTCGCGCTCGACCTCCATGGCGTACTGGCCGGTCGGGACCGTCGCCGGGACCGCCGACGTGGCGGGCAGGCCGGCGATGGCCAGGCCGGCGTCGCCTTCGGTATAGGCGTAGGTCCCGCCGTCGATGAGGATCTCGGTAACGCGCTCGGCGCCGCGGCCCTCGACCTGGACGGCGTAGTTCTCGCCGCCGATGGCCAGGGTCTGGCGCGCCGGGCTGCCTTCATAGGCCATCAGGCCGTGGCCCATGACCAGCAGGACCGCGCCGAAGATGATCGCCTTGCGCGTGCCGATATAGCGGTCGGCCACCAGCCCGCCCAGCAGGGGCAGCAGATAGACCAGCGAGCCATAGGTGCCGTACTGGCCGGTGGCGAACTTGTCGTCGAACAGGAAATGCTGCGTCAGATAGAAGATCAGCAGGCCGCGCATCCCGTAGAAGCTGAACCGCTCCCACATCTCGGCGAAGAAACAGGTGATGAGCCCCTTGGGGTGATGCTTCAGGATCTGAAGAAGCACGGGAAGGCCCGTGACGAGGGTGATCACCACCCCCAGAAGAATGACGAGATTCATGCCTGCCCTTTGTATTCCAGGCGCCCGCGGCGCCCGACTGTGGCGTGGAGGGGCGCGCGACGGCGTCGCCCAGTCCAGCCCACCTGATGGCGAATAGGACCACCGGCGGTGCGGCTTTACAAGTCGTAACCCCGTGTGACCATCAGACGCGAACCCTTGAACCATCAAGGACATGGCCCAAGGCCTGGGCCGGCGTCAGTGGAAATCGCGTGATCCGGGCAGGACCCGAACGTCGCGCGGATGCCTGCGCCGGTTCGGTTCGGAGGGCGAATGGCCCGAGCCCGGCGTCGCCGAAAGTGTCAGTTCGCTCAGCCCCTCATCGCTCAGATGGCCCAGCATCGGCGTCCAGTCGATCAGGTCCTCGACCACCAGATGGCTGACCCCCTCGGCCCGCTGCACCCGCCCGCGGACCAGCACCATCCGAGCCCCCATGGCGCCAGGTCTCAAGCGCTCGAACACATCGGGCCACAGCACCAGGTTGGCGACCCCCGTCTCGTCCTCGATGGTCAGAAAGACCACCCCCTTGGCCGACCCCGGCCTTTGCCGCACCAGCACCACCCCGCCGACGGCGACCCGCCGGTTCTCCCTGGCCGCCTGATAATCCAGCGCCGTCATGGCCCCCGCCGTAGCCAGCCGCTCGCGCAGGAAGGCGACCGGATGCCCCTTCAGCGACAGGCGGATCGTCTGATAATCCCCCACCACCTCCTCGGCGGGCGTAAGGCTGGGCAGGGCCTCGGGCGGTCGACCGTCCGACTCGTCCAGCCCCATGGCCTCGAACAGGGGCGCGCTGGAGGCGGGCGGCGCCCCCCGGGCCGCCCACGCCCCCTGTCGCCGGCTCAGTTTCAGCGACCCGAACGCATCCGCCTCCGCCAGTCGATCCAGCGCCGAAGGTGGCAGTTTAGCACGCAGACGCAGGTCTTCGAGATCGGCGAAGGGCGAGAGCTGGCGCGCGGCTACAATCGTCTTCGCCCAATCTTCCTTGAACCCGTCGATGGCCCGAAGCCCCAGACGCAGAGCACGACGCCGCCGCCTCGGGCGCACCTCCAAACTGTTGTCCCAGTCGCTGGCGTTGACGTCGGGGTGACGCACCTCAACCCCATGCTGGCGGGCGTCACGCACGATCTGGGCCGGGGCGTAAAACCCCATCGGCTGGCTGTTTAGCAAGCAGGCGGCGAAGACATCGGGATAGAACCGCTTCACCCAGGCCGAGACATAGACGAGATGGGCGAACGAACAGGCGTGGCTCTCTGGGAAACCGTATTCGCCGAAGCCCTTGATCTGGTCGAAACAGCGCTGGGCGAATTGGGGCTCATAACCGCGCGCTATCATGCGGGCGACGAATAGCCGTTCGTAATCGCCGATGGTGCCCATATGCCGGAAGGTCGCCATCGCCCGGCGCAAACCATTGGCCTCGTCGCCGCTGAACTCGGCGGCGACCATGGCGATCTTCATCGCCTGCTCCTGAAACAACGGCACGCCCAGGGTCTTCTTCAGCACGTTTCTGAGTTCATCAGGATCGCCTCCGGCTGGGCCGGGCATCTCGAAATCATAGACCTCGCCCCTCGCCTCGGCGGCCCGGCGTTCAATACGACGTTTCAGATAGGGGTGCACCATCCCGCCCTGGATGGGTCCAGGCCGGACGATCGCCACCTGAACCACCAGATCGTAGAAGATCTCGGGCTTCAACCGCGGCAGCATCGACATCTGCGCCCGGCTCTCGACCTGGAACACCCCCAGGGAATCGGCCTTCTGCAGCATGGTGTAGACGCCCCGTTTTTCCCTCGGCACGGCGGCGGTATCGGGCAGGCGCCGACCATAGTTTGTCTCGATCATGTGGAAGGCCCGCTTCATCGCGGTCAGCATCCCCAGCGCCAGCACATCGACCTTCATCAGCTTCAGATGATCGATGTCGTCTTTGTCCCATTCGATGAAGGTGCGGTCCGGCATCGCCGCATTGCCGATGGGCACGATCTCCACCAGCGGCGTCTGGCTGAGCACATAGCCGCCGACATGCTGGGACAGGTGACGAGGAAACTTGATCAGTTCCGCCGTCAGGTCCAGCGCCAGGGCCATCCGCATGTCCTTGCGGTCCAGTCCCGTCCGGTCGACATCGTCATCCTTCACGGCGTCGCCGTAGGAGCCCCAGACCGTGTCGGCCAGACGCGCCGTCACGTCCTCGGTCAGGCCCAGCGCCTTGCCCACGTCCCGGATCGCCGAACGGGGGCGATAGTGGATGACGGTCGCGACGATGGCCGCCCGGTCGCGGCCGTAACGGTCGTAGACGTACTGCATCACCTCCTCGCGCCGCTCATGCTCGAAATCGACGTCGATGTCGGGCGGCTCCGAGCGTTCGGAGGAGATGAACCGCTCGATCAGCAGGTTCTGCTCCACGGGATTCACATTGGTGATCTTCAGACAGTAGCAGACCACGGAATTGGCGGCCGACCCGCGACCCTGGCACAGGATGTGCCGAGGCTCGGCCCGCGCCCAGGCGACGATGTCATGGACGGTCAGAAAATAGTTCGGATAGTTCAGCTCCTGGATCAGCGCCAGTTCCTTGCGGATGGTCGTCTGGATCGCGTCGGGGACCCCTTCCGGCCAGCGATCGTTCGCGCCATGCCAGACCCGGTCTTCCAGCCAGGCCTGGGCGGTCCAGCCATCAGGCACGGGCTCGTTAGGGTACTGGTAGCTGAGTTCGCGCAGGGAGAAGGTGCAGGCCCGCACCACCTCCATCGTCCGCGCCAGGGCCGCCTCATGACCCTTGAACAGACGGGCCATCTGGGCGGGTGATTTCAGGCTGCGTTCGGCGTTCGACTGCAGACGCAGGCCCGCCGCGTCTATGGTGGTTCCCTCGCGGATACAGGTCAGGACATCCTGCAGGGGACGACGGTCGGGGCGGTGATACATGGCCGCATTGGTGGCGATCATGGGCGCGCCGGTGCGCTCCGCCATGGCCGCCAACCGGTTCAGCCGCGCCCGGTCTGCGCCGCGATACAGGGGAGCCACGGCCAGATACAGCTTATCCGGCCAGGCCTGGCGCCAGGCCGACAAACGCACCTCGAACGCCTTGTCGGGAACCTCCGGCGCGACAGCCAGGGCGATCATGCCGTTGCCATAGTCCACCGCCTGTTCGAAGGTCAGGCGGGTTTCGCCCTTGGTGGTGCGGTCGCCGTCTTCCCGATCCGACAGGATCTCGCTCTTTCCCAGGGTCAGCAGGCGGCACAGCCGGCCATAGGCGGCGCGGTCGCGGGGGAAGACGATCAGTTCGGTCCCGTCGAGAAAGGCCAGGCGGCAGCCGACCACCAGGGCGATGTCATGATCCTCGGCCCCCATCAGGGCGCGCACCATGCCGGCCAGGGTGTTGCGGTCGGCGACGCCGACGGCGGCCAGGCCTAGGGTCTTGGCCTGCATCATCATCTCGCCCGGATGCGACGCGCCTTCCAGGAAACTGAAATTGGTGATGGCGCCCAGCTCGGCGTATTCGCCGTTCCAGGCACAGGAGGTGGTCACGGGAACATCCCGTGCATCCACCACGAGGGCGCCCGTTCCTCGACGCCGCCGGCGTATTCGGCGCCGTACAGGCCTTCGCGGAACAGCCAGTAGCGCAGGCCCTGGTCATCCTCGACGCGGTAATAGTCGCGGGTGCGGGGCTGGCGACCCAGGGGGCCCTGGCCCTGGCTGGGCGGACGCCACCATTCGGGCGACAGCCGTTCGGGGCCGTCGGCGCGGGCGACCTTTCGCGAAACCCGACGCCAGGTGAAGCGGGCCGGGGCGCCGTCGGGCAGTTCGGCGATGGCGTCGATGGGCTCGGGCGGGTCCAGCATCAGGATGGGGCGGCCGCGGCGGGTCTGATGCGCCTGCGCCGATACAGGTCTGGCTCCCAGCGCCGGACGCCAGCGCTCCGACCGCTCGGGCATCCACGATCCTTGCGGTTCGGCGACCTGCACCGCCTGTTCGCCCAACCGCGCCGACAACCGGTCGATCAGGGCGGTCAGGCTTTCAGCGTGGCGTGCGGCCGTCTCCGCCTCGATCGAGGCCTGATGCGCAGCGATGGGCTCGGCCAGGTCGCAGGCCAGCATCAGGGCGTCGACGCCAAAGCCCAGGTCCAGGCGCGCGATCCCCTTCTCGCGGAACAGCCGCATCCAGATCCGGGCGTCGCGCCCCGGCAGGCCCAGCCGGATCGACAAAGAGGTCGTGGCCCCGTCGGTGCGAAACCCCGTCAAGGTCAAGGCCCGCGCCCCCTGCCCGTCACGCTCCAGCGCCGCCGCCAGATCCTCGGCCAGACCGGGCAGCCGCCCCTCGACCCCCGCCGTGTCGCCCACGGGTTCGGCATAGGCCTGCCAGGTCCGATAGCGGGGCGCCGGGCGGGTCGGTGTCAGGGCCTCGGCCGTCGCGCCCAGGGCCTGGTCCAGCCGCCGCACCAGGCCGGCGCCGTCCGTCGCCTGGAATCGCCGCGCCAGCCCCGCCCGCGGCATGGGATAGAGGTCGCCGATCCGCTTCAACCCAAAGCGACGCGCCTGTTTCAGCGTCGCCGCATCCAGCCGCAGGGCCTCGACCGGCAGACCCGCCAGCCGCTCGCGCACCTGACCCGGCGCGATGATCTGCGGATGGCCGCCCGCTTCCCGCCGGCTTGTTTCCGGTCGGTCTGGCCCCCATCGACACAGGGCCCAGGCGGCGCCCGGGGTTTCAGCCATAGCCACGCGCGACCGGGCGCCCGCCTGGGCCAGCCGGTGTTCGATCCGCTCCAGCAAGGCCGCCTCTCCGCCGAACAGATGGGTCGCGCCGGTCAGGTCAAGAAACAGACCCTCCAGTCCGTGCGGCGAGCCGGCCGAACCGGCCTCGGCCGGCGCATCCACGCTGACCGCCGGGGACCAGCGCTCGGCCCAGACCGCCAGGGCCTGTAGCGCGCGAAGATCGGCGGCCAGATCGGCAGGCCGACAGGTCAGGCCGGGCAGCATGGCCAGGGCGTCGGCCTGGGTCTGGCCGCGCGACAGGCCGGCGGCGCGCGCCGAGGCGTTCAGGGCGTGCAGGATCGCGCCCCGCGCCGTGCGCGCGATCAGGGCGAAGGGCGGCCCCTCGTGCCCGGCTTGGTTATCTTGCCCGGCTTCGTGATCTGGATTGGCCTCAGGCGGCGAGGCCCGTCCGGCCGCGTTCGCCCAGACCGTCACCGGCCAGTCGATCAGCCAGACGGAGACGATGCGTTTCATCATCCTGCTCCAGCCTGAAGACGCCGGGCCGTTCGCTCCGGCTGCGTGTCAGTTCCGCCTGGAGACGAAACCGCCCCGGCGCGCGCGGGTCGTATCGACCCCCTTCGCTTGCCAGGGTTGTAATTTTCCAGCGCCGCCGCGCCGCGTTCAAACCGCCACTGGTCGTGCGCAACAGCACGGCGGAGGCTTCGCCCTCGTCAGCTGCGAAGGACAGACGCCGGCTCTGGGCCAGGGTCGCGCCCTCGACACCGCCCAGGACGCCACGGACGGCGCCCGACCGCAGGGCCTGCTCCATGGCCCACAACATCTCCGCCTCGGTCTTTGCCGAGACCAGGATCAAGGCCCCTGCGCCCAACGCCGCGCCTGCCAGTCCTGCGCTGGCGAGGCCCGGTCCGTAGGGTTTTCCCTGCTCGTGCAGCCAGTGGGTCGTCATCGCCGCCAGCACAGGTCGATCATCCTGGGGCAGGCGCGCCAGGGCGAAGACAAGCGCCGACGCCATGTCTCGGGATCCTTCGGCGCAGACCTCTTCCAGCCCCTCGCAGAGAGCAGGCCAGGCGGACGGCGCGCCCGTGGCGGCAAGAGGAGAAAGCGGGATCATGGTCATGGCCGGGAATGGATGTTCATTATTTGTTCTTGTCGGCCGCAGAGTCAAACCCTGAATCTCATGAGAGGAAGGGCGGCATTCATATCAACTTAGGGTTGTCTCGATAATCTGGCCTGAAATCTGCTTACTGTTCCTGCAAGACCCTGCGACTGTCTCAGGACAGGAAGGACCGAGACGATGAAGACCCGCCCGTTCCAGCCTTCTGACCGCGATGCTGTGAACGCCCTGCACCGCTCGGTGTGGTGGCCCGAACGGTCAGACGCCGGCTGGGCGTGGCTAGACGCCAACCCCGCCCGGCTCGAGATCAAGGCCGAGGCCGGATGGGTCGTCGATGCGGCCCCGGGCCCGGGGGAGAGCCAGCGCCAGGATCAGAGCCAGGGTCGGGCAGGCGCCTTCGTCGGTAATTTCATCCAGCGCTTCTGGTACGGCGATCAATCCCATTATGGCGCGACGGGGTTTTCGACCATCGTGCCTCCGACCATGCGGGGCGCCAGCCGCAGCCTGTTCCGCACCCTGCTGAAACAGCCGGGCGTATTCGCCGGCTATACGTTCAACGCCAACAACCGCTCGGCCCCGCTCTATGCGCGCCACGGCATGGCGGCCTGGCCGCCCCGAACCCATGATCTCAAGCTGTCCTGGATCATCGACCCCGCCGTCTGCCTGCATAGCCGGCTGCTGCGCGAGGTGGTCAAGCGGGCGCCGCATCTGACCGACCCTTATCGCGAGCGGTTCATGAACCCCCGCCTAAGGGACAACCGCGCCACCGGCCTGCCTGCCGGGGTGACGCCCCTGAGCGACCTGCATGATGAGTCCCGCTTTGGGGATTTCTGGACCGCCCTGCGCCACGAAGGGCGTCTGGTCGCCGACCGCAGCCCCGAGATGCTGCGCTGGCGTCTTGCCGATCCCGACAGGACAATCGCCCCCGTCTTGCTGGCCTATGAGCGGGACGGCGCGATCACGGGCTACGCCATGGCGGTGCTGGCCAAGGCCACGCCGATCGAACCGGCGGTGCTGGAAATTATCGACCTGATCGCCCTGCGCGACGAGCCCCACGCCATCCCCGCCCTGATGCAGGCCCTGTTGGCCGAGGCGCAAGGCCATGGCGCGGCCAAGGCAAGGCTACAGGTGCTGGACGAGGAGATGCTGCGTCGGCTGGGCCCCTATGCCGCAAGCGCGCGTCGCGAGGGCGGCTGGGGACATTGCCACGTGGCCTTCGCGCCTGACGGTCCGCCACACGGCGCCTGGTCGCCGACGCCGTTCGATGGGGACCACGGCATATGCCAGCGCCCGGTCCCGATCGAGACCGGAGCCCTGGCGGACCGGGATGGCGTCAGAGCGGCCTAAGGGGGTCGGTTAAAATCCCCCATCCGTCATCCTCGGGCTTGTCCCGAGGATCCAGACGCACGTTCATGGGTTTCGCGCCCAGATGAAAACGCGGCGACATCCGGCCCTATGACCAGATGGCGGCGTTTCTGGGTCAGGCACAAGGCCTAGGATGACGGGTTGCGTGAGACCTTCAACTCGTCGCGGATCTCGATCAGCAGAGCCTCGGTCGTGGTGGGGGCCGCCGGTGCGGCGTCGGGCTCGGCCGCCTTCTCGCGACGCAGCTTGTTCACGCCCTTGACCAACAGGAAGATCACGAAGGCCACGATCAGGAACTGGATCAGCACATTGATGAAGGCGCCGTATTCGATGAAGGCGGGCGCGCCGTCCGGGTTGGCCGGATTGACCGGCAGGGCCAGTTTCAGGTCGGCGAAGTCGATGCCGCCAATCAGCCAGCCGATGGGCGGCATGATGACCTGATCGACCAGGCTGGTGACGATCTTGGAGAAGGCCGCGCCGATGATGACGCCGACCGCCAGATCGACGACGTTGCCGCGCGAGATGAATTCCTTGAATTCGGTGACCAGGCCCATCGGGGATCCATCCTTGAATATGCGGCGTCGAAAGACGACCGCGTCGCCGCAGAAAGGTTTAGGCGTCGCCCGAGGCGTTCAGGCGCTCGCGAAGTTCCTTGCCGCTCTTGAAGAAGGGCACCGCCTTGGCGGGCACGTCAACGGCCTCGCCGGTGCGGGGGTTGCGGCCCGAGCGCGCGGGACGCGAGCGCACCGAAAAGGCGCCGAAGCCGCGCAACTCCACACGTCCGCCCTCGGCCATGGCCTCGGTCATCTTGCCCAGGACGACGTTGACCACGCGCTCGACCTCGGACTGGGTCATGTGCGTGTTTTCCGCCGCCAGCTTTTCGATAAGCTCAGACTTGATCATATCAAGGCCCCCGCCCTGTACGGGAGCAGCCGGGAAGTTAGCTGCACGCTACCCTAACCTTCGCCAGCCGAGCGAAAAAGCCCCCAAAGCAAAATCAGTGGCTTAAACATCATTAATTGTACGATACCCGACATAGCCGCGCGTCGTGCGGGCATGAAAAAGGCGGCCGGATCGCTCCGGCCGCCTTCGTCATTCAATCAGGCTGGGAAGGACCTTAGTCCTGCTTGGCCTTTTCGCGCAGGGCGGCGCCGAGGATGTCGCCCAGCGAGGCGCCCGAATCCGAAGATCCGAACTGCTCGATGGCTTCCTTCTCATCGGCCATTTCCAGCGCCTTGATCGACACGGAAATGCGGCGCGTGGCCTTGTCGATCGAGGTGATCTGAGCGTCGACGCGGTCACCCACGGCGAACTTCTCGGGACGTTGCTCGTTGCGGTCGCGGCTGATGTCCGACTTGCGCACGAACGAGGAGACCGGCGCGTCGTCTTCGCCGAACTTCACTTCGATACCGCCCGACTCGATGGACGTGACGGTCACGGTGACGGTCTGGCCCTTCTTGTAGGTGTCGCCGTCGCCGACGGGATCGCCGCCCAGTTGCTTGATGCCGAGCGAGACGCGTTCCTTCTCGACGTCGACGTCCAGGACCTTGGCCTTGACCATTTCGCCCTTGCGGTAACGCTGGATGGCTTCTTCACCCGAGACGTTCCAGTCCAGGTCGGACAGGTGGACCATGCCGTCGATGTCGTTGTCCAGGCCGATGAACAGGCCGAACTCGGTGGCGTTCTTGACTTCGCCCTCGACGGTCGAGCCGATCGGGTTGTTGGCGACGAAGGCGTCCCACGGGTTGTCCTGAGCCTGCTTGAGGCCCAGCGAGATGCGGCGCTTGGAGGCGTCGACATCCAGAACCACGACGTCGACTTCCTGCGAGGTCGAGACGATCTTGCCGGGGTGGACGTTCTTCTTGGTCCACGACATTTCCGAGACGTGCACCAGGCCTTCAACGCCGGCTTCCAGCTCAACGAATGCGCCGTAGTCGGTGATGTTGGTGATGCGGCCCGTGTATTTGGCGCCGACCGGGTATTTGGCTTCAACGCCGTCCCACGGATCGGACTGGAGCTGCTTCATGCCCAGCGAGATGCGTTGGGTGTCGGGGTTGATCTTGACGATCTGGACCTTGACGGTGTCGCCGACGGCGAGGACCTGCGAGGGGTGCGAGACGCGCTTCCACGACATGTCGGTGACGTGCAGCAGGCCGTCGATGCCGCCCAGATCCACGAACGCGCCGTAGTCGGTGATGTTCTTGACGACGCCGTCGCGGACTTCACCCTCTTGCAACTGGCCGACCAGCTCGGTGCGCTGTTCGGCGCGGGCTTCTTCCAGGATTGCACGACGCGAGACGACGATGTTGCCGCGCGGGCGGTCCATCTTGAGGATCTGGAACGGTTGTTCCTTGCCCATCAGCGGGCCGACGTCGCGCACGGGGCGGATGTCGACTTGCGAGCCGGGCAGGAAGGCCGAGGCGCCGCCCAGGTCGACGGTGAAGCCGCCCTTGACGCGGCCGACGATGGCGCCGTTGACCGGGTGACCTTCGGCGAACACGACTTCCAGACGGGTCCAGGCTTCTTCGCGGCGAGCCTTGTCGCGGCTGATGACGGCCTCGCCCAGGGCGTTCTCGACGCGCTCGAGATAGACTTCGACGTCATCGCCGATCTTCGGGATGACGGCGCCTTCGCCCTGACCGAACTCGCGGGCGGGGATGCGGCCTTCGGTCTTCAGACCGACGTCGATGATGATGATGTCTTTTTCGATGCCGACGACGCGGCCGTGAACGACCTGGCCTTCGCCGAGATCGCGGCCTTGCAGCTGCTCGTCGAGCAGGGC
>Ga0247803_1000342_pt1 | contig 26300 bp, 24 predicted proteins | sample UWRJL014104B1_FD_180928 | JGI IMG/M metagenome (GOLD analysis project Ga0247803, IMG submission 180928) | Plant litter microbial communities from Arlington Agricultural Research Station in Wisconsin, United States - UWRJ-L014-104B-1 | ecosystem: Environmental > Terrestrial > Plant litter >...
ACGAACTGCCCGCAAATTCTCGGTGAGACAGGGGAGATATGGATGCGCTACATCAAACGCGATATACCCAACTGGGACAAGAAACCACACCAACCGCGCGATGAGAAGAATTGGAGCAAGGTCTACCGCAAGCTGAAGCGGGATGCGGAGAAAGAGGAGGAAGCCCAGGCGGAGGCGTTAAAGCAGCGCATGCAGGCTATACACAAGGACCGGAAAGGACACCAGACTACCATAGTGGAGGGCCAGACGGGATATCAGCCCAGTCGGACGAGGAAAGCCTTCGGTTTTGCGGGAGGAAGCTCGTTCGCAAAATCGGCGGCACCAAGGGAAACGGGCAAGGTTGCCTTTGACAAGCTTCGACGCGGTATATTCGATGCGAAACAGGCACGACCCAAAGCATCGCAGATGCCAGCGCACATCCTAGCTCAGAGGAAGCAGGCAACGGTAACGCAGGCACCCGCGCGTATGGTCAGGATGCAGGAAGCCATCCAACAAGAGGCCCCGCAACGAATGCTTCTCTCCAAAACCGCTTCTGCCTCACTTGCGGGGCGTACCAGTGCAGCTCCTGCTGTGAAGGCACCAGCGATCAAATCGAGGCCTATTCCACGACCGGCGGAAGCAACACCAGAGAAGGTAGAGAGGGCTCGGTTGCCCGCTGGCCAACAGTTCACCGCACCGAGGCCACAGTCTCAGAGACCGGGTGGCCCAGGAGCCAAGCGGCGGCGAGAAGAGCCTAGCATCATGCGCCAAATTAAGCGGCCGAAGATGTAACTTATGATTACAGATCTCCCATGGGCTTTTTTAGATGCATATGGATATGATGGGCGTTTAGGTTTAGTAGACATGTGATGAACTGGTTGCATAAGCACGAGGACTTGCATGGGTCGGCGTTTACCTTCAAGCTTACAGCGACTGCGCATCTACAATGTATTATTTCTATCATCGAGTCACGTTTCGCCTCGCAGTACTCCGTCAACAACGCCATCTCTGCCATGAACTCTTGCGGCCTATCTATGACATGTTGTCCTGTTATTGAAGACCCCCCTATGTTATATCATCGGACGATCCGGACATGGGCCATCGCTCCGGAGCGGCCCGGAGAAGATCCGAAGGTTATTGTGCGGCGATGACTATTTCGTGCGAGATCTGCATGAAAGCCTTACCAGGTATTGCTTATTACAACCATTTTCCGCACGTATCTTACACACTCGTGCGAAAGAAGAATTTACAACGCGCTGCACCATAAAGCCGGAACAACGCTCATAGTGGTAGGCACTCTTGATTAAGCATAAAGCCTGCGAACTCGCGTCAGCAGCTATAGAATTGCGGAGGTCTAACCCAAAACAATAGTATGTTTGTAACGATTAACCTACAACAATCGTCACTTGCGATACCAACGGCGATCCTCAGCACGTATTCGAGCTCGCTTACAGCAAGCCTAAAGCAGGCGTGCCATCTGTTCGGGTAGAACCCTCTAATAGCTAGCCCCATATCATTGAATCTTACTCCGTAGACCAACATGGATAAAATAGCACAGTGCCAACCAACATTATTTATAGTGGCACAGCGCCGCATTTCCCCTCCATAAACTCCAGTCCCACCTTCAACCCCATTCAAACAAACCTCCAAGCCACCATGGCCCCCAAACCCTTCATCGTCATCGTCCCCGGCGCATCTCAAAGCCCCGCGCTCTACGGCTACCTAAGCCATCTCCTCCTCCTCGCAGGCTACCCCGTCTTCTCCGCCACTCTTCCGTCCGTCGGTGCCAGGGAGAAAGTCACTGCCGAAGACGATGTAGCTTACGTCCGCGAAAAGATGCTCCTCCCTGTTTTGGATGTTGAAGAACGCGATGTGATTATGCTCATGCATTCGTACAGCAGCGTGCCTGGCAGCGCTGCTGCGAAGGGTTTGGCCCCTGCGGATCGAAAGGCGGAAGGGAAGAAGACAAGTGTTCTAGGGCAGATCTATCTTGCTGCACTTTTGCCCAAGGGTGGGGACGGAGTTGATGTTAAGGGTGCCTTTGGTGGACAGTTTCCGCCGCATATTAGGCCGGAGGTAAGCACCCCTCAAGTTTTTATTAGCAGTTTGCCGGGGAAACAAGCTGAATTCATTTTCTTAGCCGGAACTGAACCTTCTCCGTTGCGACGACCGGGTCCCTCCCCTGTACAATGATGTTTCCAAAGATCTCGTGGAAGCAGTAGCAGTTTCTGCGATGGCTCAGGGCATGACGTCTTTCACATCTCCATGCCCACGTGCGACCTGGGATAGCGAGGAGTATAAGGGCCGCGTGGCCTTCATTCGGACTTTGCAAGATGCCACGATTCCTCTGCCGGTGCAGCAGATGATGCTTGATGGAACCGGTGCTCAGTGGATCGTGAAAGACATCGACAGCGGGCACTCCGCGCAGCTTTCGCAGCCGGAGAAACTGACAGAGATCCTTGTAGAGTTGGCGAAGGGTTTTGAGGCGCTTTGAGGGTGCGCGTAAGGAATCCTGCAAGACGAATACCACACTGTTCATGTTTAATCTCGGCTCCCAAAAGAGAGGAGAGTACTTTGGACGGCTTCGCAGATCGTGACGAATTGTGCACAGCTACTATCAACGTGTTTCTAATTCGTTATAACGGCCCATAAATAGGATGTTGGTTTAAGAGTGGGTGATAGTGGAAGCAAAGGGATCGACAAAAATGTAGAATAGCGGGTATTCGCTACTAGTCACTCATCTAGCTACTAATACGCCGGGGAAATGCCCAATTACAGCTAAGCGAACGGGAAGTGAGCCTCTTCAGCAATCATGCTGGAAGGTTAAGCGTCGAGCGAGTTTCTCACATAGTTTGCCTCACGTGTTCATGCTCATCCACTTTCTTGGACACGAGTTTGGAGCTAGCTTTGGTGTGTCGGTGCTTTTTTTCCTTCGAAGAGAACACAAGTTTGTTGACGTAACTTCAGTCTACAGTGAGCACCAGAAGCTACATCTACATCTACGTCGGCTTGGTATATTGGCATCCGAACCACACGTTTGATTGGTAGTTTCAACGATGATGTGTGCGGTATGTGAGTTTGGTGGGGTAAGGTAGAAGGTAGAGTCGCCAGATACGGAGAAATTACGCGATCGCAAAAGCCGAGGCCCCCTCAACACCTCCAAGCACTCTTTGTTACTCTTCCCCTTCCAAACTTTATAGCTTCAGCGTGTCCGTCGCAAGATCCCACGCGATACCTCGCCAGCCTCCTCTCCAATGTGACGAGATATCACACTCTCTCTCCGCATCAGGCAGCGAAAAGCCAACGATAGGCACCCGAAAAAGTGGCGGTTCTCCTAGCACAGCCCAACCTGTAGCTGGCGAATCCCGTGAACCACCGAACGCCACGGCACATTGCTATACGGCAAAACAGCAGCACGCCAAGGTCCACGCCGCTTGAGGTAGGACGTGATACGCATAGCTTTGAGCTACTTGCCCATTGCGGTTGATACAATACGATGTGCTATTCAGCTCCGCCTCGCGCCTCGTATTTAGCGACCTGCATCTCCCGTTGTTGATTTGTTTCACGCACGCGTACATTTTCGAATATCACGAAATCGTCCTTGATTGATAGCAAAGATGCCGTCATTTACGCATAGGATCGCAGCTTCCGTGATCGCACTGAACGGAGTTGTTGGCGCGCTGCAACTGCATCAGCCGCACGCCACGCATGTGAATCAGCACTACCACGAGAACGGGTGGACGCCGAAACCGACGGCAAAGCCGAAACCTATGATAGAGCTGTTCAAACGGCAGGACGACTTCGAGTTTTGCGGTTATCTCACGGGGGATGGCGGTCCGTCTATTACCAAACTTTTCTTTACCAGTCTCCACGTGCTGACCGACACCAGATCAACCCGTCACTTGCGACTTTGGCAGCAGCTGCATGTACAACGAAGGCTACAGTTGGTTTGGATGCTGCACGGGTACCGAAATCACAGACTGCGAAGATGTCGCCACGGCGTGCGTGCGAAGAAACGCCATTGATGAGTGTTTGAGCAATTCAAGTTGCGCGAATGATAACCTGGCAATAGCTTGGTAGGTTTCCATGCCATGTTGATGACCTCGAACACCAACGCTGATGTTTCGAAGCACGTCTGACGAGTATCCCTCCTGCGCGTATCTCTACACCTCCGTCTCCGGTGCCTTCTACGGCCATTACATTTGCGACTCGATTTCGAGCTCCTATGAGGTAGTTCCCACTTCTAGTGACCTCGATGACTTGACTTTCACTCTCGTTACGGAATCAAGCAGTGATGAGTCGACATCCTCAAGACGAACGCGTTCAAGTCAACCGGTCTTTTCGACCACAGATGAAAGTTCCACGCCTACGCAAACTAGTTCAACACAATCGACGCTGACTTCTACGGAGTCTGAGGAGTCTTCGACTACTGAATCTGAGGAGTCTTCGACTACTGAATCTGGGGAGTCTTCGACTACCGACGCATCCACAACGACAGCTCCAAGTACGAGTCAGGGCCCAGCGGTTGCACCACCGTCGAGTACGACGAATGCGGGCGCTTTGAAGACGGCGGAGGCAGTCGTTGGGGCGGTTGGCGGAGTGGTGGGCATGCTTGCTATGCTCCTTTGAGTCGACGAGCTGACTGAGAGGGAGATGGAACTCTCATTTTCTTTCTCGTCTAGATTTCGCAAATGGGATAACGCCGTGCGGAGCCAGGTGTATCAATGAAGTTTGTGGTAATGTGTAGATAGCCCTTGCACTTACAAATATCCATGCAATCCAAACACCAGGTTTTCCGAGGAGTCCAGGAAATATCCGCCGAACAAGTGTAAGGCAGCTCGCTCGCGTTCCACCTTTTGCGCAGCAAAGCTCGGGCCTGTCGATGTCCCACGTATTGGCACCAGCGCTACCCATCTTGTATTTGCTACTGCCCGAAGAAGCAGTGTTGAGTGTGGCTGTGTAGCTCTGTTGACCGGTGTGGGGTAAGACGACCTGCCTCTCGCCCCTCTGTCATATCTGCAAGCAAGCTCAGCCTCTGATTCGTCGGTTAATTAACACGCACCCCGTCAATGGGTTGTTCAGAATACGCGGTGGGAAGCAGGCGTATTCTATGCGGGTTGCGATAAGCAGGTACGACACTACGACACAGAAACCGATCCATCGCTGCCTTCCGCCTCCGATTCTTTCCTCAAGAACCGCACGCTATGGCTGTCGACGATTCGAGTGTCAGCACGGTCGCGTCACGCGACTCTTTGGAAATCATGACCGATCCCGAGAAGAGCGGCGGCAGGGTCATCGATGAGAAGCCCGATCGGACGCGTTCGTCGTCTTATGCGGAGGACATGCATCGCGCAGGGCTTGATGATATGGTGTCGCATATGATGGAGTCGCGAGGCCGGTCCGGCGCACTTTTCAGACGCTTCGACAAGGCCAATCTAAGAGCTCTACTGGAGATGGAAAGAGAGATTGCGGGTCTGGAAGAGAGGTTGGAAGAGGAGGAGGGGAGGCGGGTGGTGGATGAAGAGGTGGTGGGGCGGTTGGCGGGACAGTTGAGGAAATCTATGAGGGAGTACTGTGGGTTGATCTCTGTTCCTATCGAAGCGGGGACAGGTACGACGTGTCTTAGAGCTAACAAAATCAGACGAAACCGTCCTCCTCACTAAAGAAGTCATGGCCATCTCCCGCCCAACGAACCATACCCTAAATGCCACCCGACGCGCCTTTCCACCTGACCACGGCCAAAGCAACTTCATCCTCGCTAAATATCACAATCCCTTCAACTTCCCAGATCTCTGCTCTGTCGCACCGTCTCGCAACAGCGACCTCCTAACCCGCATCTTCGAGAAGTTCTCAGAAGGACGGAGTGTTACGCACCTCGTCACTTTCCTAAGTGCGCTATGTGCTGTCTTCTTTCTCGTAGGCGGCATGGTGGGCTTGTACTTTGTGGAGAGCATGAGAGCGAGATTGGGGCTGGTGGGTATGTTCACCGTGCTTTTTGCGGCGGTGATTGCAGGGGCGACGGACGGCAGGAGACACGAGGTTTTTGTTGCTACCGCTGCGTAAGTTTTTGACACTTTGCCGCTGGAGAAAAGCTCACGATGGATAGATACGCCGCCGTCTTAGTTGTCTTCGTAAGCGGCAACATCGCCGCAAACCCCTCGCCCACCTTCTGCCTCCTCGCAAACGCAGACAGTAACGCCGCGAACGCCGGCACTGACTCGATGAGCACTGGCTCTCCACTTCTCAACACAGCCGCAGCCGTCACCATAACAGCCATCGAAACCTCTACCCTCACGTTCTCAGAGACAGGCACTATGCGCACCATTCTCAGCACCATTACCTCCACAATGTCGCCCACTCCGACTGTGATCCTGAAGAAAGCCGAAATGAGCGGCCTTGCCAAGACAGGAGTCGGTGTCGGCGCCACAATAGGTGCGTTGTTCATACTAATGCTCTTGGGATCGTTCTTGGTGTGGGTGCGGAAACAGGCGTGGCCTGGGGTGGAGGGTTTGTTTGCGGTCTTCGCACGGGGTAGGGCGAGTAATGAGAGGGGGGTTCGGACTGGTGTAAGGACGGTGGGTCAAGGGGGCAAATCTGGATTGAAGAAGGATGGTCAGAACATGAGTCATGGTGGAATCAAGAGGAAGAATGAAAATGAGAAGGGTAAGGAAAAAGCCGTAGTAAAGACGAGGGAGAGAGAGGCGCATGTAGTGTGGGTTTGAAAAGCTGGGTACAAGCGGAGAATATACTTTATATCTTTCTTCCTAGATGCATCCTCCAACTTTAGACTGTCTTCTCACCACTTGCTCGTCTGTCTTCGGTTGGCTAGCCAAAAGCCCTCATTGGGGCGTTAGGATCATATCATGTGGTGCCCCAAAGCCCTCATTGGGGCGTTAGGATCATACGCTGGGGCGCCAAAAGCCCCCATTGGGGCGTTAGGATCATACGCTGGGGTGCCAAAAGTCCTCTTTGGGCCAACAACAAGGCTCCCTGAGGTGTAAGGTCCTGACACGAGCGCTGCCGGAACCACACCCACACCCTGCTTGCCGCGCAGCTCTCCGACAAACCAATTGGTCGCCTCGGAATGGCCGACGAGCAGTATCACATCACCATTTCCGAATGAGAGTTGGATCGGAAGCTCAGCCGTAAAGCTCTTATTAGCGATGACGAACTTCTGGCGGGATTCGACTGTGGCTGGATGGTACTCCGGCAGAATGTGAGACTTATCCCCGGAATGCAATGGGGGCAGGAGAAGCTCGGAACTGCTTTCTGTATCAATGTATGCATTGCGCGCGTTGCTGTCGGGTGGTGGATGAGGTGCATCAAGGTAGGAAGAGAGCCTCGGTCTCTGTTGAGCATACTCCATTGGCATAGATCCAGTTGTGCTCTGGCGATTAAGCATGGGGTGGAAAATACGAGGGCTATAGACAGGATTCGGTTGGGACTGTGGCCGAGAGAGTGGATCAGGGCGAGATGAAAGTTCCGGGTCTTGTCGGTCCTCGTACGGTGGTAGTTCCCCAGAACTTAAGGGCTGACCTGCACTCGAGCTTATATCAAGGTTATCCATAGATTCACCCATAGCTGTTTCGACCATCGGTTCCAGTGTTGTGTTCTGGTCTTGGAGGATATGTTGAGCATTCAACATCATGAAGTGGACCAGGCGCGTGTTTTCCTGTATCTGTTCGCCTGAATCAGACGGCAGGAAGACTGCGTGGAATTTGGTCGCGAGTCTCTCCAAGATAGTTGTTTGGAACGAATTTGCTTTGCAAGCCATGCTGAATCCCAGGAAGTACAGTACAGTGCAGCGATTTGATCTGGGGAGCTCTCGCAACAAAAAACTCAGATTTCGCAACCACGGGTGCCCTGTTGTAAATCTTTGAGGGGTTGGTGGAAGGCTTTGTATGTCGGCAAGCAGCTTCGATGCTGAAGATGCGGGTATAAGTGCTTCTGGTAACGAGCGCAAGTATGTGTACAACGTTGAACCAGCATATGAGGCTTTGCAGTTACCCCAGTCGTGATCTCGCCCATATGTGGGATATGTGTCGAAAACCGATACAAGCCGTCCCACTTGTTCTACAGCGTCGTTGGTTGAGCTATCATCAAAGCTTCTTGAAGTGAGGCGACCTATACCGACGTTAGCAATATGTCTTTCATATCAGTAACCGAAGCACTCACCTGATCTAATCAAGAATGTACAGCATTCTGCAACGACAACGGGCACATAGCAGTAAACGTCCGCCGCTATGCCGAAATCTGTTCCCGTAGATCGTGATGCTTTGGCGGGGTTGAGGCTTATTGGCACTCCAAAAACATCGGGGCGACGGCTGATCTCAGCTTTGGCGTCATCGACTTGTTTTGCCGTTTGCGATGGATCACTTTGATCTTGTGTACTTTCTGAAGTAGTGTGGAGTTGGAGTTCCTCGTTCGGTGCAGCCGGCCGCTGAGTAGTCTCGCTTGCAGTATCCGACTTGAATGTCGAGCTCGATAGACTCTCACTCATCACCGCTGAAGGAGTGACCCTCATCTGCGTTATTGCATCGTTCTCCAATGCTATCGGATCCTGGAGTGCATCGATGGACGCATCATCGAAATCTTCGGCGAGGCTGTCCATCGAGTCAGACTCATAGTCCGGTACGCAGCAGATGCCACAGAACTTGCTGGCCGCCAAGTCAGACTCATTCACTCCCGGGAGTGTGATCATTTCCATCACACTTGCTGCTGTAGGCCTTGCGCCCCGATCGAAAAGTAGCATCTTCTCGATCCAGTTCATTGCTAGCGCGTTTCTCGAGTCACCTCCAGCTTTGAACTCTTGTATAAGTTCAACAGTCGCCGCATAATTTGTGTGAAAATGCATCCCTCGGGAACCGCTTTTGGCGAAGTAGTCTTTGATCCAACCGATGTTTAGACCTCGCAGTGCTGCCGTCATTTCCAAGAATACACAGCCGAGAGACCATATGTCAGAAGAAGTGTTCCGGGCTTCATATGATGCCACCTCTGGAGCGCAGTAGCGAGGCGATGCCGGCGTCAAGCCAGACGTTGTGCTACCGACGTCGTCACCAAAGTCGCGCGAAAGCCCAAAGTCAGTGAACAGAATATTTCCCTTGGCAACGAGGATGTTTTGGGGCTTGACGTCTTTGTGTCGGATATTTTGATCGTGTAAGTAGATCAGCGCTGCAGTGAGGCATCCGAAGTAAGTCCTCAAGTTGGACGACATCTCCGCAATAGCCGACTGGTCTTGAGAATGCCCAGCAAGTGTAGTCTCGTAGGTCCTAGCCATGCGGAAATGATCGCATAGGCGTTCGTTGTAGGTGGCGAGGTCAGTATCGGCAACAGGAGACATGACCAGACCCAAATAACTCTTGTCTGTATAGCTTCCAACATACTGGACGACGTGGCGATGCTCCAAGCCCCTCATTATTTTCATCTCGTTGAGAAACCCTTTTACAGCTTCACGAGAGGAGCTATTTCCGAAGGCAGCCCTCCGACGAATACGCTTCAACGCATATTGCCGAAAGCTAGTTTTGCTCAAGATCCTATCCACCTGCCCGTACCCGCCACTTCCCAACCGACCAAGTATATCGAAGGGCAAAGCTTCGTCCGGGGCGAAGTGTCGATGCCTGCCGTTTTCCAAGTCGAGGGATTTCGTCAAGATGACACCCTGTTGTTGCACCACTGCCGCTTTGATGCTCGGTTCCAGGGTACTGGGGAGACTGCGCGCTTCGACGGGAAACCACTGATCGCAGAATCCAGCACTGATAAGCGCCTCGATTTTGTCAAGGTGCCCAATGGTCCGAAACAGGATGTAAGTTCGAGGACATTTGTGCGCCACGTGTCCACATTGCTCTAGTAGGAGAGCAATGCTGTCGATTTCGTCGTCAGCAAATGTGTTGCGAGGCTGTCCGATGTCGAAGAAGGCCGCAAGCCGCTCGATCGGCGTCTGGAATGGTGGAGAGGCGGCCGATGCCATGCGGGGCGCTGACGCGGTGCGTGCCGCCATTGAGCAGGATCAAGAGAGCCTCGAACCATGAGAATGCTCATTTGACGACCGTCGCACTGTGGAAAGAATGAGTGAGGAAGGGATGCGGGGTCAGGCTGAGCTGAGGCTCTGCAGTCGTGAGCTTGGCAACGCCCCCAATCTTGCACTTTACGAGGAAAGTGCGCCCTCGTGATTTTCAGCTACCTTCATACTCATCTGATCATGTAGAGCTATGGAGTCGAAGTCTAACTTCTGACATGAGACTGTTGTGGTATTTCATGCGATCTTCCTCATGTATTTACCTATTGGAGTAAGGTCAGTGTCGTAGTGAAGCTGTGCCTGTACTCAGACCGTGATCGCCACTTCCCACCACTCAACATGTACTACACTAGCGATCAAACTACAAACATAGCCTATATTGCTACTCAAGCAGCGCTCAAAGACAATCTTCCGAGATGACCACAATCCTCGAGTCCACCGTCTGCTCAGCTGTGATGTGAACACTAGTGGGGGCCAGCGCGTAAATTGTAGCGTGGGGTTTCGGCAACATCACCGCCGTCCACCAACTAGCGATGAGACGAGCCTGTGTTGGTCCAATGGTGCTTCGTGTAGCCGCAGCCAGGGATCACACCTTTTGGCTGTCGCGCCAAACCTAGCTCTTACCGCCGTCCACCAACTAGCGATGAGAAGAGCCTGTGTTGGTTCAATGGTACTTCGTATAGCCGCAGCCAGGGATCACACCTTTAATCTGTCGCGCCAAACCTAATTAGCTCCTACCGCCGGATCAGCTCTACGAGACATGAAGAGTAGCATATACTTGATTCTCTACCACAGCACCAGCTGTCTATAATACATCCATAGCAAGTGCCATTACCACCGCACAATGCCGCAGTCCTCAATCTCTTCCCTTCCCTCGGGGCACTCAAACGACCCACCTTTTCCCACCCAATGAAACCCATAACAAGAAAAAAAAAAAAAAAAAAGAGCTTCTCCCCACACAGAAGGGAAGGCGCACGAAAAACAGGACGCCCCGAAATGCTGATGCGTTTCCAAACATTAAGCGTTCCCCTTCCCATGTTCGTGACGGTCGCCGTAGAAATGCTGAGCACAGAAAACCCCACAAAGAAGCGTAGCGCAGAAGAGAGAGAGTAAACGAAAGACGAGAAAGTAGTAACCATATGTAACAGTTCGCTTCGTGACGATCTGCAAGTTGATAGCGAAGCCCCCTTTGCGTGGTCAAAGGGGGCGAAGGAGTGAATTTCGCATGCGCCGAATCGCTATGCAAGGTAACGTAGTACTCCAGATAAAGTGTTGTTGCTTTGTGTATGTGTATATGCCTCGATCGGATGTCGTGTGGCCTTTGGCGTGGGTATCACTACTTTTTGAGCCTCATGAGTTCCGGCGCCTTGGTCTTATCCGGCGGATCCAGGAACTTGGTCATGACCAAGGAGAGCTCTTTGAAGTGGACCGGCTTGGTAACATACGAGTTGAAGCCCGCTTCTACGCACTTGGCGTAGACATCGCCAAGCACGTTGGCCGAGAGAGCAACGATGGGGACCCGCTTGTGTCCGTGCTTCTTCTCCCAGCGGCGGATCTCTTTGCAGGCTTGGTAGCCGTCTTTGTTGGGCATGTGAAGATCGCACTATAGACAGGTCAGTGGGAGTGTGTGAACAAAATTTCTTAGAACTCACGAGGATAATCGAATAGTAGCCAGGCGGCTTTGAAAAAACGGTATCGGTGCATTGGACACCATCTAACACCGTCTCCGTATCAATCGAGATTTTGGCCAAGAACTTGAGTACGACCTGTGAGATGATTAGCACGATGGGCAAACGAGACTGGCGTAGGATACTCACAGTTTGGTTGATGTGGTTGTCCTCCACCAACAGCACCTTGTGACCCTTGTCTCCCAACCTCCGTCGGAGCTCTTCAAATACCAGCTTCTGGTTGAACACGACCTGCTGCGCAGTATCCTGATTGCGATCGGTACTCGATTCGCGTTCTTTCCGCGGATCAAAGATGACTGCGAACTTGGATGGTTTGAGAGGCCGGTAGATGAACTGAAGTCGGAGATCATTCACCAGCTGCTCATAGTCGTATGCCGGTGCCACCTTGACAAGCTCCCTCTTTTGTGCAGGATCAGACACTATCACAATCGCAGTATTTCCATGGACCATCGAGTTCAATATCTGATCCATGATTGCAACAACTTGAACCGTATCGTGAAGCACGAGTATGACGTGAGTGAACAGCACAGGGTCGTCACCACCAATCATTCTTTGAGCGTCCAACAGACTTGGTTGACCGGTGACCTGATGGGGAATGCCGGCAGGCAGCGTATTCTTGATGTGCCGAATGGTGGCTTCTCGACTGTGTACCAGTGGGCATACCACAAGGATTGAGTACATAAGAGGCTGTAAAATGCTCGCGAGTGGCGATGGACCGGGTGCCCGGACAGTGTCATCTGAATGGAGTGACTCAGAGGACTCGTCCGAGCGAACGTCACGATCGCTTCCTGTTCTCTTGGTTGGCAGAGCGAGCTTGATATCCGACTCTCTCGAAAAGGTCGTCTCTTGTAGGTACGAGGAAGCAGACGATCTTTCGGATCGCAAGCTAGACTTTCCGGTAAGGGCTATACTGGTGAGCGAATGATCAGAGCTTCCAGATGAGATTGAAGGTGACTCGGTTAACCGCTCCGATCCTGTGAGGCTCGGGACGGGGGATTTGATGGAGTCACTTCTTTCAGAAGACGCGCTCGACATACGCCCCGGGCGGACGTTTGCTGTAATCTGAGGGAATACAGGCTTGTGTAATGGCGAAGGTTGAACGGGTAGTGGAGGTAAAGCCACCGGTTCTGCTGCAGGGGTTCCCGGTGTAGCTACTTGTGGTTTCGGGAAATCGTCGCTGGTCGGCAGTCCAAATCTAATTGTGAAGAAGAATGTGGAGCCCTTGCCCGGGACACTTCTAGCGTCCATTTGGCCGCCGTGGAGTTCCACAAACTGCATTGAAATGGCCAGTCCAAGTCCGGTTCCACCATGTTGCCTGGTGCTGCTCGCATCAATTTGACTGAAGCGTTTGAAAAGATACTTCGCCTCCTGATCGTTGAAGCCCCTTCCAGTATCGACAATCTCGAACTGGATCATAAGTTCGCTATCGTTCTGGGCGCCCGCACGATCAGGTGGTTGTAAACGACACCGCACGAAGATTTCGCCCTCTTGCGTGAACTTGATCGCGTTGCCCACGATGTTCAAGAGCACCTGACGGATACGGAATTTATCTCCCTTGACCATTAGCGGCACGCCCTCGTCCACGAGGTAATTGAGTTCAAGGCCCTTTTGAATGGCGAGGCCCATGTTGAGATCGTTGACTTCTTCGAGAAGAGATGGAATATGCATCCATTCCATTGTGAGCTTGATCATACCCGCCTCGACCTTAGACAAGTCGAGGATATCATTGATGAGGTTGAGCAAGCTGTCAGTGCTTGCCTTGATGATGTTGACGTGCTCTAGCTGTTCACCACTGAGTGTGCTGTCCAGTAGGAAGTTCACCATTCCAGAGATACCATTGAGTGGCGTCCTTATCTCGTGAGACATGTTGCTCAAGAATCTGGACTTCGCATCCATGGTCTCCTTCAGCGTCTGCTCGAGCAACTTGTGGTCGTTAATATCGGTCGCCGTGCCGTACCAGGTTTCCTCGCCCGTTTCCTCTGCGAGTGACTTCTCCAAAAGTATTCTGACGAGATGCCACCGGTATTCGCCATCTTTGTTGCGTAGTCGGACTTCTGTGGAATACGATGCGCGGCCGTCTGCGTCCTTGGAGATTCTCAGAATACCTGTGCTTGCAAGCTTGGACAGCTTCGCCTGTGGTAAATCTATTCTCTCTGTGGAAGACCCAGGGCTCGTAACCGTTTTCTCCGTTTCAGAAGATTCTTCTGATGACGATGACGATGAGTTTTGGCGAACGTGTTCAGGCGGCATCGAGGTCGGTACGTTAGTCACCGTAGTGCCGTCTTCATTCATCTCCGGAAGCTTGCATTTGATGACATCCTCAGGATGAACATGCTCCAAGAACCCATTGCCATGGGCTAATATCTCACTCTGACCAGAGAAGGTCTCCCACTGCGAATTGCAAAAGGTGAGTCCACGGCGATCCGAAACCACAAACACAATCTGTGGGCTGGAATTGGCAAGAGCACGGTACTTCGCCTCCGATGCTGCCGTCTCTTGCTGCCGTGCGGAGTTGAGTTCGGCAAGGTGCTGATCGTGGAAATCCATGTTCGTCCCGATCCAGTGTACAATCTGTTGCCGCTTGTTTTTCAAAGGCGCTACTCGAACATAGAACCATCGATAGCAGTCATCAAACCTGCGTAAGCGAACCTTCTTTTGCAACTGCTGTCCCGTGCGAAGGGATTTGTTCCACTGTTCCAAGTAGTCATCTCGATCTTCAGGATGTATGGCGTCCCAAGGCCCCTGCAAGACCTGGCGATCCTCCTGTCCTCGATAAATGAGAAACTTGGAGTTCGCCCAAGTCAGTGCACCAGTCGTGGGAAGGGCTGTGAATATCTGCACCGGTAAAGAGTCGATAATTGTGCGCAGAAGGTTTTCGGATGGCGGTGGCATGGGGATATCGTGATCCTCCGCCATTGAGACGCTTCTCGACATGGAAGGCATCGCAGCTGTTGTCCGAGGAGCGGGTTCCGTCGCGGCTGGAAGGGATTGGAAAGAAGAACTAAAATCGGCACCGTATGAATGTAAGAGGGAGTGACCTTGCGGTTGTGCCGCGTGCTGTCGACGAGCACCCAAAGTGTCATCCGTCGATGATCTCACGTCTTCTTGTTCGTTCTTGGGTACGAGACTAAAACTAGCACGTTTTGCATGCCGCTTTTCGGGCTTTCGATTCTGCTCTTGTGAGGCTGGAGCACTGTGGCCGGGTGCTCGTGCATTCGGCTTCTTCCTAGCATCGAAATAGCTCTCGACAGCTTCACTCCCCGTAAGGTGACCTGGAGTGCTGCCAACTGAGTGTTTGCTCGAGAAGCCCAGATTGGACACATCCCACCCTGGCGTACCTGTTATAGAGCCGCCGGGGCTGTACCGCGATCGACCGGAATAATCTGAAGGGCTAGTGACACTGCCGCCAGTGGAGTGGCTGATACCTTCGAGATCGAGTTGAAGCAAGTCGTCAAGACCGTCTCGATCCGAAGCTGCGAATGCCGTTCGCTGCCCGGGCGTTTGCCGACGCTGACGAACGCCACTTGCTTGCGCCTGAGCGTTTGTGAATTGCCACGCATTTGAGAATGATGTCGCTAAATGGGGGCCCAAGTGCTTTAGCGATGTGGTGAGGTTACGCGGATATGGTACGATTGGAGAAAGAATCGAGAGTATTGCGATTGGGGCTCTCCGTGACTCGTCGGTTTGGAACGGAGAGACTACCTCTGACGATTGATCCGAAGTCCGCCGGGACAAGGATGGAGTATGGGAAGGGGTGCGCGAAGGAGACGTCGGGTCGAGGGGCTGCATTACTTGTGACAGAGTTGGGTGGATTAGTGGAATATGCGAAACGGTGCTAGCCTTGTCCACACCAATAGCCTCCACTTGCCCATATTGAGTGTAATCTTGAGATGAAGCAGTAGGGTTGAAGCTCCCTTCGTCAACATTTCCTGTTGAGAAGAACGGGTTCTCGTTGGGATCATTCTGCATAGCCGGTGAAGGCGCTGGAGACTGGGCCCAAGGGGAGCTGGGGAATTGTTCGTACTCTTCATAGCGCGGTTGCAAGCTAGTGCCAGTCTGCTCCATCTTTGTGCTCTTAGGCGTTAATTCGATACGTCCTCGAGCACTGGCATGTCGTTCCAGTGCCGGAGTAGGAGGCTGTTTGTGAGATGCTTGAGATGCTTGAGATGCTTTCGGATGCTTCTCATGTTCAGGATCCAAGGAGCCTCTCCTAGAGGTGGCCAGAGAAGTCGAGTAATCCCTAGTCAGTGTCACCAGACGCCCTCGCTCTAGCACACGATTGATACCGGCATTGTCAATAAGCGCATCAGGTTCGTGGTCGAGGGCTCGCAGCACAGGAAATACGGCGTTGGGCGGTGAGCCTTCACCAACACTCGAAAATTCAGGGTCACTGAATGCGGGTCCTTTCAAGGGGGTAGAAACAGGTGCTTGCTGTGGAGTTCCGTCGAAAGACAGAGCAGAAACCTGCCGGAGCGGATGGTCTGGTCTTGTACCGGACTGAGGCGCGTGGCTCGCTGTTCTCAGCGGACCACGGGGCCGCAGTGTTGAGGTCGGCACCGGGCTTTCCGGAGCAGTGTCTTGTTTCTGGCGCTCATGTCCAGCAAAAGAATGTCGGGTCGGAAAGTTAGGCCTTTTTTCTGGGACTGGAGGAATAGGTGGCAAATCGACGGGGCGAGGACGATCAGGACTCCTCGGCCTCTCCGCTGCTTCCGACCGAGTGGGTCCTCTGGCATCCTGGAACGTCGATGCTCCGGCATTGTCTTCTGGCAAGGAAACGTGATACGTAGTCTTCTGGCCCCATGGGACATTTTCGATGTCGGAGGAGTCTGCTGGAACGGCCAAAGTAGCTCGGTCCACCCCATACCAGTCGTGCATGATGGTAGTGACGCATGTCCACCATGCTGCAAGCCCTGGCTCTGAGTGCAGAAGCAAGACGAGATCGTACATGTTGGGGCTGGGAAATCGCGGATCCTCGGGCAACGGGCTGTGCATCGTTCTTGCGCCAGGCGCGAATGGCGTGCCTGACGCAGTTGGGGTGCTCATTTCAGAGGCGATGCGCTCCTGAGGCGCTCCATAGTCTCTGGTGTACAGGGCGGACACGGTCGGGGAAAGGCTCGTGAACGGTTGGTGAAACGACGTTGACCAGACCATGGGCGTGTTCGGGACGGTGGGGAACGGATACGACGGGGTGCGCAGGGCACGAGCAGCCGGTGTGGGGGGCATACTGCCGCGGATGGTCTTTGCCGACTCGGTGGATGCGGTCGAATCGGTCAGGCCCGTGGCTAACGGGCTCATGAAGGCGTCCTCGAGCGTGGGCGACATTGTACTCTCTTCTTTGATGGGTGACGGTCGCCGACCTAGGCCTGGAGTCGCGGGCTGCTTCGCCGCGCTCTTCATGCGCGCGCGTTGCTGTGTCTGTATGGCGCGCAATTGCAGGCCCCTCAACCTCTCCACCTCGAGCTCATCCGGTGACGACTTCTCTGCGGAGGCATCGTTCAGGGCCCCAATTGCGCCTTCCACACCCCTCGCCTGGCCCTGTGGCTCGCCTTCCGCCGCGTTGTCGCTCGTGTCCGTGTCCTCATCTTCTTCCTGGGGGACGGGCAGGCTCGGATGGGCATTCCCGGGCGGTTCGTAGTGCGGCGAGGCCTGGCCGGCCGGCACACGCTGCAGCGGCGGGCGTGTGGACGTTGGGGTCGTCTGCGCTGCGGCGGCGGCGGCGGTGGTGGCAGTGGGCGACGAGGCGGAGGCGGTGACGTTGGCACGCTGGGCAGCCCTCGACAACTTGGGAGACGGCAGTGGTGCTCTGTTCATGATTGCATCCCCCTATCTGTCCCCCTCCAGCAAGGCGATGGGTCGAAGAGGCCTGGTGAAATGGAGCTGGGCCGGCCGCACAAGACGAGCACACGCGGTGACATTCGAGAAGAAGGATCGTGTATCAGGAAGGGTATTGGCGCGAGGCCGCTGCGCAGAGACGTCCCTAGCACACACAAGTCGGCAATGACGTAGCCAGGGCAGATAGGCGAGGACGGCAGACAGAGGCGACGATTTGTACCAGGCGGCTGGTCGCGACCACGGCGTCGGTCAGGCAAAGGCGGAGTCACCGGGCCACACAGGATCGTCTCAGAGGCTATCGTGCCGTGTGTGTTTTGCACTTGACAGCGGTTGCGGGAGGGGCGCGCGCAGACAAGCAGGCAGGCTGGCTGGCAGGCAGGCCGGCCAGAGGGCAGAAGGGGGGCTAGCAGCACTGGGGTTGCAGGAAACGACGGCTTCCCGCACCCAAGCAAGGCACCGGCATGCGATCCAGATTTAGAGCTGGACAACCACCCGCTCGCAGCCGCCGGCCGCACACTGCAGTACTAGCTGTGGCGCGCCATTGCTGGGGGTCCCCCTCCGAGCAGCGCTGGAGGGGCGTCCCATGGCGAGCGAGAGTCAGAGCGACCATGGTGTGAGAGCCGCGTCGTCCTCGGGCGCTCGAACGGGCGCTCCAAGACGTCATGCGCGGCCAGGGTCCACCGATGCAGCCCTCATAACACACATCAGCCCACCGCAGACGAGACCTGGCCCAGTCGTATGTTAGATCAATCTTAAATGACAGCAAACCACGCTCCAGTCGTCTCGCCGGCTCAGCTCGCCGGCCCTATTCACTGCTTCTCCACGCAGCCATGGCTGTTACAGCCGCTGCCATCGGGTCCCGATTGGCCGGTCGCCCGAGCGCCACCCAAGAATGCCATCCCCTCCCAAACCGGAATGGCTCCATGCCGACTCACAATCTCCGAGATTCCTACTAGCACCGGCACCTTGGACACCCTCACTCGGTCACCTGAAGGGAGCAACCTGCTACCGGCCCGTTTATACACACTCCGCACGCCGTCGTTGAACATAGCAATGTAATTCATCCTAGCTCTCACACAACTCTATCTACAAGAAGCATCCCTGCCGTGCTGCCAAATGCAGCCCGACATCGCTTCACTTCCGATATCAATGACCCCTTCATCTCTGCCCGGTATCCAACTATTACACTCCTAGATACGTCCCGCTGCTCAACCGCTTCACGCTGCTGACCGGCTTCCACAGCGGCGCTGGGCTGGGCGGCGGCGCGGTCTCGTCTGCGTCGGCGAACGGATCTGCCTCGCCTTCAATCTTCATCTCGGCGGGTGCGCTTTGGCTGACGTTCAGCCCGCTTCCCACCTGGAGCGCCTGCGGCCCTATAATCTCCCATCGTGCTTCGCTGTTGCCAGGCTTCGCTTCGCCTTCTGTGAGGAAGCGCACGCGCATCGTTTGCGCGGGCTGGTCGCGCGAAAATGTCACCTCTCCCAAACGCCAGTAGATGAGTCCCTTCTCACGCGAGAAGGTCCCTGCGGGTTTGGATTGGCATGCTGTGGCTTTCGAGCCGGGCTCGAGCCGGAGAACCAAGACGAGATTCTGAAGTGTCAAACTCGTCACATCGCCCAGGGCAAATTTCGGATTCAACGAATAGTTCAGTAGTACTGACGTCTGCGAAGGTTCCGGCTTCCATATCGGCGATAGAATGATCGGCGCAAAAGACGCAAGGTTGTCGCCTTCCAAATGAACTTGATAATGGAATGCCACCGAGGTTTTGGTGATCTTGGAAAGATCCACAGTGTAGTTGCCCGGGCTGTTGGGTACCTGCTCGATAAAGGCAGGGTTTGGTGCAACCTTTTCCAAAACGGCAAAATTCTCTAACCGGATGTTGTCTGTGCCAAACGAGCCGGCCGAGAGATCAATGGGATTGTACGCCAGAGCGACCTGGCCAATCACCAAAGCCTTGGTCACATTTCCTTGCTCAAACCAAGCGCTGACCGTCTCCATTAGGGACGAGTTGAGGCCTGGTTCATGCATATCTGGGTGTTTCATTGTCGTGCTGGCCGAACTGCTGAGTGACCTCCCGGACCGAATGGACTGCGTATCAGATGCGGCGTGATCCTCCGAAGCCAAAGCTCTGTGGGGGAGCTTGAAGGCTGGAGAAGTCGGCTGTGGTGGAAGAGCAGGAGCTGGGAAGCTCGCCGAACCGGAGCCAGAACCAGCAGATGGGAGAGGTGGCATATCCCCGATACTTGTGAACTCAGGAGTTGCGGGATTGGGTACGAAGATCGTATTGCGAACGTCCCGTCGTCCCCGTAAGGTGCCAGAACGTCTCGGCGGTGCAGCTTGCTGTAAACTGTTAGACATGATGCAATCGCCGAGGGGTCACATACTGCGCGCAGCGTGTTGGCCATATCCGCCATTGCGGCATTGGGATCGCCATCCTCTTCCTGGATGGGCGCGTTCTTGATGTCTAGTTTGAATTGAGGTGCTGGGTTGGTATCGATAGGCGAGCTGCTGCTATCAGTGTCAAATATTGCAAAGAGACTGGGCGTTTTGCTTACAGTCCCGCTTCTCGTTCCGCCTCGGTGATTGCATCGCTGACTGAAGAGGGTACATTGAATCCTTCTGCGTCCTTCTGGGGCTGTACGAGAGTCAGCCTCATCCTCTTTTCTATAGTGGAGAGTGTTTACCTCTGGTTGCGGTTCGGACGACGGGGGAGGAGGCATTGGTTCCTTGAGTTCGGGGATCGACTCCTGGATTGATCCGTTCACCACACCTGAACTGGGTCCGGCATCTTCGGTCGGCTCAGGGACTGTGCCGTTCGGTCTGTCACTGTTCGGCTGGCGGGTCTGCTTAGGCGAGCTCGACACATCGGATGCGCGCGGCGTCGAAGAGATCCTTCTGAGAGGCGAGGCGGGGCGGGGCGAGGGGGAGCCCGTGGTATCCCGCTCCTTTGATTTCCCTTTGCCAAAGCCACCAAAGGTCGAACCAAGATTAGATGACGATTTTCGTTCCGGTGAGCTCGCGCGCCCATATGGATGCATGCTGTTTCGGCGGCGACTCAACACCGTCCCGAATCGCTTCAGAGGGTTGGAACTATGCTTTGGTTCTGGGGCTGTTTACGTCAGACAGTATCAAACAGGGGAGGAATGGTTCCGTACCTAAGCCACCCTTCTGACTTTTCTGGCTCTTGTTGTCCTCAATCGATGGAGTCGCGGGTATGGGCGGGGGTGCCAGATTTCTCGATGGAGAAGCGAAGCTGCTGGTCTTGCGACTCGGCTGTGGCTTCTCGCCGCTGCGCATTCGTAGGGACCAGGTCTGTATCTCGTCGGCGGTCTCGATGTTGAGTAGCACATTCAAGGTGTCCTCGGCGCTGATGCGGTTGCGCTCTACCTGATCGACTTCATGTGTCTGGAACTGGGTGAGGGCATCGCGCAGATGGTTGAGTCTGCTCTCGTCCACGGCCTGCAGCTTCTCAAAGACGTACGGCGCCTGCGATTCCCACTGTATCGTCGCATTCTCGACCTCGGCAACGGCGTTTGCCACGGAGGAGGCCTTTGCCTTTGCGCCCTTCTCCCGCAGCTTCTCTGCCTTCTTCTTGGCAGTCTCAATGTCGTGGGCCATGGTGGCTAGATTTCCGGTGATGGTGGTCATGGCCTGCGCCTCGCGATTCGTCGCGGCGAACTCGCGAAGGGGCCGCTCGACATCTGTCTCGATGTTCTGGGCGAGCCTGTGGTGCGATTCGGCGGCTGCTTCTGTTGCGCTGACAATCTTCTGCCACGGCGTGGAGAAGACGCTGCTCGGGTCAGCAATGCGGTCTCGCGTGCATGCAATGCGCAGAGACGTACCCCAGATCGGACGACTCGTCGGGAGGGTGCCGGTTCGCGAGCTTCCGCAGGCCTTGTACGTAGGCCTCTTCGACGCGGCGCCGTTCCTACAGCCTGTGAGCGCGCGTATCCAAAGCCAGAGCGGCCCTACGCACCTGCAGCCAGTCGGCAATGTGCGAGTTGAGCTGGCCGACATGTCTCATGCGATCATTGAGGACATCGACGGCTTGCGTGGGCGGCAGTGCGTCCTACAGAGGGTAAGCGGGTGCACTGGGGAAGGCGCGGTGCTCTCGCCGTGTCATCGTACCAGCAGGGCGGGATATTCTTTGCGTTGGAGGTCCATGGCGATTGCGGAGAGGGGCGGGGGCCGCCACGAGGATGCGACTCAGCGTCTTTTCATAGAATTGGCCTGCTGTGAGCTGCGCGGGAGTGCTGCGGAGCTGTCTCGTCTGCGCACTGCGTTGTCAGGCTCCGGCTCGGATGCCACTGGTCCGCTTCAGGCCCTTAGAGCGAGACGGCGGTTGCCCCCGGGATTGACGTCAAGAACAGGCCTTCGCTCGCGCCGGATCGATACTCTGGAATCTTGGGGAGCGGGAAACGACTTGCGCACTGGTTCGAGTTGGCCTCCCGGAGTCACGGCGTTGCTCTGGGTGAGCCGGCGGGCGCAGGGGTGAGCACGCAAGCTCCATTCTGCTGCTGGCCGAGGCGTTCGCTGCGCAGGGCTCGGCAGTCTCGTGTCCGGTTCCGCAACTCCAGTGCTGCTGCTGCTGCTGTCTATCACCACCACATGTGCCCTTATGCTAGCCACGCGCCCGATTCGACCATGGCTTCTGCAGATTGGCGGGCGGGCCTGCCCTTCACGGCGCGACTGACGGCTGTCACCAAAATGCAGGTAATCTCTCTGCACCATGTTGGCCGAAGGCGTAGCTTGCAAGGGAAACCTCGCAAGGGCATCTACTAGAATGCAGTCCAGTCGGGCATTGATCATGTTGGCAAAGCCTATGCGAGGGGTTCGGACCTAGACACGTCTAATCAACAGCTAGTTCTAACCACGTCACAGAACTTCTGCTTGCCAAAGCGCAGACCCGACCATCTCAACAGGCGATGCTCGTCGGGACGCTACTGTCCTCGAAACAAGAATATTCGATGAAGCAAAATCCGCCGTATGGTCCGTAGACTGCGCTTGTTTCCACTGGACTGACGCCGTCTCAGGAGGAGTACGATCAACTCTGCGAAGATACGATAGCAAGCTTCAAACCACCAACTCTCGAGTTTCCCACGGTCGAAGTAGCGCTCCCTTGTGCTGCGTGAGACGCTAACGCTAACCGACCAAGGATGAGGACTATGTTCCAACACCCACCGGCATCAACATTGGCAGATACAAAGATGCCGTCTATTATCGTGAAGGACTCTTCTCTGCCATCTACAAGGTTGCTGCTCCTCAAGATGGGGACTACTTCCCCGGAGACATGCCACCTACCAAGGAGCTAGTAGCTCTCAAGGTCACCACGCCCTCGATGATGGAGCCGCCACACGACTCGAAACGTGAGGCTCGGATCCTAGCTCTGGCAGCATCCGAGCACGTAACTCCCCTCCGTGAGATATTCCGTGAAGCCGGGAGCCATTTCGTGCTCGTTTTCCCGTTCATGCCTTATGACTTTGACCATCTACTCAAGGATCGCAAACCGTCGAGTCTCCAGATAAGAAACACTCTCAAAGACTTGTTCTCAGCGCTGGCCTTTATCCATGCTCGCGGCATCATCCACAGAGACATCAAGCCTGCGAACATTCTGCTCAAGTCTCTCGATGGACCGGCCTACCTTACAGACTTTGGCATATCATGGGCTCCGGACGTCCTAGGCTCTGAGCCGCCTAGCGAGAAGATCACGGACGTAGGTACGACCTGTTATCGACCGCCTGAGCTGCTTTTCGGCAACAAGAGCTACGGGTGCAGCCTCGATCTTTGGGCCGCTGGCTGTACGGTTGCGGAAGCTTTGGCGCCAGCTAGCCCAACGCTCTTCGACTCGGGTGAGCTTGGGAGTGACCTTGCGCTTATACAGAGCATGTTCCGCAAGCTCGGCACCCCAAACTTGACAGTCTGGCCTGTAAGTTGGCAGCAATGGCTACCGCGAGTTTTCCATGCTCATTTTCTTAGGAAGCTGCGAATCTTCCAGACTGGGGCAAAGTGCAGTTTCACGAGTACCCCCCGCAGCCATGGCCAGTCCTACTGCCCAACATTGTCGATGATGGGCGGGACCTCGTGGGTAGATTGGTGCAATATGAGAGTGGGGCGAGAATCAGCGCAGCTGAGGTGAGACGGTATAATATTGCATGCTGTGTATAAAGCTAATACATCGATGATCAGGCCCTGCAGCATGCATACTTTACTACGTGAGCGGAGCAGTCCAGATCGATGCTACTTGCCGAACATATACCCTAATCTTAGAATCCCAGTGCGGAGATGGTCTGCATGTACGAGTCTCATAAGTATCAAATCCCTTATACGGGTCGTCATGGATAGATAATCGAGAAGGAGATGTTGTGAACCTTGCAGGAGTGTTTTTGGATGTGACGTATGTGATTGGCCAAGAGCGCGCTTGCGCTTAGATGAACCTTCCCGTTTCGGACCAGCTCCGCACCCCAGCATGCAGGGCATCCGACCGGGCACCCTTGAAACAACCACATCATCACCAGTGAATGACAACAGACGCCACGGCGTCTTTGTTGTGCCGTGTAGCCTTGCGCTCCCAACCCAATACAAAACACATGTCGTGCACGCTTCGATAGCACCTGCCAGGCACAGGCTGCGTCCCACCCATTCTGCCCGCTCGATAGCATACAGCTCCCGACCCCACCACTCATCACCCGCGCAAACAACATGGCGTTTCTGTTTCGGAACAAGGCGAAGAGCCACCCCGAGCTGGTCAAGTCGACAAAAGAGTTCACCCTTCGGCTGAACGAGGAGTCGAAGCCGAACCCCAAGGTCTGCACGCTCTCCACTGGCAATTTGCTCCATGGCTGACGCTTGCTAGGTGGAGGAAGAGCTGGCGCGGGATCTCCAGCAGATGAAGATTAGACTGCAAGGCACGCCTGGTATTACCCCCATTATTCCGCTTCTCTGCGCGCACACACAAGAATTCTGGGGGTGCTCCTGCTAACAGCTGTGTAGAAGTGGAAGTCAATCAGGAATCTGTGTTCCAGCTCCTGAGCTTCATCATACAAGAAGACCTCCTCTACCACCTCGCGAACAACATACACAAACTCCCCTTCGAATCGCGCAAAGATGCCCAGGTCATCTTCTCGACCGCATTCCGTTACAAACCCGCGGGCGCCTCAGATCCCCAGGTCTTGCACCACATCATACAGTACCGGCCGGAAATCATAATATCGCTTTGCAAAGGCTACGATCGTAGGGAGAGCGCGATGCCATGCGGAGGGGTGTTGCGAGAGGCTCTCAAATACGACACCATCGCCGCACTCCTGCTGTACGATGAGCCTACGCCAGACGGGAAAATTCGAGACCTGGCAGCTGTCAATCCCGACGTAGCATCAACGGGCGAGGGTGTGTTCTGGAGGTTTTTCGACTGGATAGACAAGGGCGCGTTTGAAGTCAGCGCAGATGCGTTCAATACATTTAGGGTACGTGGAGTGTAGTCGCATTGGTGAGGTCTGGTTAACGAATGTGGCCACAGGATATCCTGACGAAGCACAAACAACTAGTCGCTGCATTCCTGCAGACCAACTTCGAAATGTTCTTTCAAAAGTACAACTCGATGCTCATACAATCGGAAAGCTACGTTACGAAGCGACAGTCAATCAAGCTGCTGGGCGAGATCCTACTGGACCGGGCGAACTACAACGTAATGACGCAATACGTGGACTCAGGGGACCACCTCAAGACCATCATGAAGCTATTGCGGGACGACAGGCGGATGATCAACTACGAGGGTTTCCATGTCTTTAAGGTGAGCAAGAACTGAGCAATAACTTCGCTCAAGCTGACTGTTCAGGTGTTTGTCGCAAACCCCAACAAGTCAGTCGCAGTGCAGCGCATCCTGATTAGCAACCGCGAGAAGCTGCTACGATTCCTGCCGAGCTTTCTGGAAGACCGCACCGAGGACGAGCAATTCATCGACGAGAAGAGCTTCCTGATACGGCAGATTGAGCAACTACCGCCCATCCCCGCGGCCCAGCCAGCAGCGGCGTGAGTAGTCTCGCAGGCTGGTTCGGATTTCGTTGGCTTGCATAGGAAGGAGTTTGTTTAGGATTCGGATTTTGATTACCCCGTCAGCATTCCAAAGCGCTGTAGGTGTTGGAGCATTGGAGTATCGACACACGGTTGGCGAGAGCTGCAAGGTTTCTCTTTCTGGGGAGGACATTCACATTACAGGGCTGATCGTACGTTTTGATCGGCAGCGCAACTCTATGGAGGTCATGTGTGCAGAGTAACAAGACGCATCGTGCGTATCTTATATTGTCTTTGCCATACATCTGCCGCACGTGCTCTCGCGGGCGTTGCCAATGTTTAAGGTTATTAAGCCTCGCGACATTAACGTTAGCGTCAAACCCGGGCTGGCGGGTGTCACAGGTCGACGAAAGCGACCTGCAATCCCGAACCTCCATCAGCATCAGACAGCAGCGGTCGCGAACTGCTCCGTCGAGAAGTCCCGCGACGCCTTCCTCTCGTGATTTACCCCTGATGACGCCCAATCGATCGCGCCCATCTGATCCACCCGCCAAGCCCGCTAGGCCAAATCACCTGGCGTCACCGCCGTCCCTCGCCCCGACAGCATGACCGACTTGGTCGTGCGCTGGCTCGAGGACAACGCTTCGAAATCACCAGCTACTCCCGACCCGCTGCATCCCGCTGATGCCTTTCCCCTCACGACCCTATCCAATCCCCCTTCGTCGACCGAGTCCCACATTGACCGCGACGGAGACGACGGCAACGGGCCGCCCGTCCCT
>Ga0247803_1000343_pt1 | contig 26273 bp, 24 predicted proteins | sample UWRJL014104B1_FD_180928 | JGI IMG/M metagenome (GOLD analysis project Ga0247803, IMG submission 180928) | Plant litter microbial communities from Arlington Agricultural Research Station in Wisconsin, United States - UWRJ-L014-104B-1 | ecosystem: Environmental > Terrestrial > Plant litter >...
GATATATTCTATACTTTTATATATCTATATTGTTACATAACTATACTTCTATATATATCTATTAATATTTAGTATGTGGAATTTTAAGCTCTGACGATATATTCTATACTTTTATATATCTATGTTATTATATAACTATACTTTTACATATCTATACATTAATATTTGGTATGTGGAATTTTAAGCTCTGACGATATGTCCTATATTTCTATATTCCTATATATTCTGTGTAAATTTGATTAGTATTTAATAAGATCCATCCCATACCTTGACAGAATATTTATCTCTTTGAGATGCATTTATTTTATTAGCAAGAAGAACAATGATAAATCATTGTTAATCAATAACATAGTTATTGAAAAGTATCTTAATAAATGTTAAATTATTGATAATAAGATAGATAAGTTTTTTAAAAAGATATTTTTTGATTTTTAGTATATAAAAAGTATTTATTTTTGTAGTTATTATATGTACATTGTAGTTAATAGGGTCTGACTCAGAGAAGTGATGAAAATGGAACCGAAAAATGTTAAAGTGAATAATGAGCTCTATAATGAGTTGAAGCAGTATCTTTTAAATAGGGCAGGGGAGAAGATAAAGGTCAAGGATTTCGTAGAAGATTCAATTCGATATTTCCTGGATCATGAAATTATACCCTCCGATCTTAAGAGACAAAAGGCAATTCCAGAGCAAATTCAAGAGGTAAAGAATACAACGATTTCATATCTAAAATTAAATGAAGCCAAGTATCTGGGCCCGATGCTATCGAATTTTGAAAGGATTAATAATGATGTTAGTGAGACAAAACTTCTGTTGAAACTTTTGTTTGAGGCTGTTTATGATACTAGTTCTAAGAGTCCTGACGATATTGTGCGGATAAGGAAGGAAATAGAAAATATTTACGTCAACTCAACAACTGACTAATGTATTCCAAGGTAATAGACCCAGAACGACATGGGAAAGTAGAGTATAACAACATGTCCTCGGTAAAAAGACTTGTTAGTTATTTATCTCATGAGGCAAAGGAAGATGAGCAAGAAATTCTATTTTTTAATCGGGAAAAGGGAGTCTATTATGAGTCTGAGGAAGTGATTTCTCGCATTGATTTTAATGTAAAAGGCTTGAAGGAAATGGATGATAAATTTTATTCCTTATTGATATCGCCATCTCAGGAGGAACTGAAACACATTGAAAACAATCATTCAAAGCTGGAAGATTTTGCGAGAGAATGTATGATTAATTACTCCAGCAATTATCAGATTAAAGGGAGGACGTTAGAGGAGTCTGACTTACTTTGGTTTGGAACAATACATAATGACCGAACTTATAAAGGAAATGATGACAAGGTTGTATCTGGTGAAAGGCGACAGGGCGATAAAAAGGATGGCCTTAATACACACATACATATTATAGTCTCAGCCAGAGACGTCGGTCAAAAGATTGTATTGAATCCTCAAACAAAAAGTAGTAAACGTTTTTCACAAGTAAATTGGGCTGGAGCTAATGCTGATAAGTTTCAGAAGATGTTTGGCTTTGAGAAAGGAGTAACGAAATTTAAGAAAGATGATTTATACAAAAGAATTCGCAGGTGCGAGTACATTGTTAATGACCTAAAGAAAAAAGGCTTTATTAATAAGGACCAGGCCGAAAGAATTGGCAATATGTCACGAGAAAAGGGATACTCACGAGAATTTTATAATGAGTTAAATCGGGGTAAGAGAAATGCGGATAAGACAAAAAGCTTTGATACTTCTACTTTTGATAAGCTAAAAAATTCAAAAGGTGAACCCTTACCCTTACATTTTCAGAATAGGCAACCTATTGTTAGGACTCTATATATTCCAGAAGTAGATCGCCGAAATTACAAGAAGGCAAATCACCTCGAAGAAAATAATAGATATGAAATGTAAGATGAAAATTTTGCTCTTTCCACTTGTTATGGCCTTTGTAGCCTGTGGAAAGGAAGATGTACCAGCTGATTTGGGATCAAATGAGATTGAATATCTAGCAGAACATTCGCTTAGGACATATTTCCCGGATTCGTACCAGGGGATTTATGGTAAATGGAGATATAAGGAGAGTAGGAGAGGGGCTCAGATCTTAGAACTGTATTCAGGATTTATAAATATTTCAAAAACCGGTGAAAAAACCATCCAAGATAATTCTCAAAATTACGATCTAGAAGGTAAGGAGGGAGTTGATTACTGGTTGACTTATGACCCTCAAACGAATGAAACTGTTTTCTTTACTTTGTCTAGCTCAGACATATTAAGTACTGCTTCCCGAAAGGTCTATACAATTTCCGGCAATGATTTAAGAATAAGTTCAGGTGATATGGAAGCAGATTTTTTTATTAAGGAATAATAATCCATCATAAAATAAGTCTTATGGAAAATTCTAAGAGGAACCAGATGTTAATTTTTGGAATAACGGTTTTATTATTCCTAGCTATACTTGGGGAATACTGGTTAAGTATCAGCACTGAGATTCAGGGTAACGGGTTGCTAAGAAGCTTGTTGTCAGGATATGCTAGGTTAGGAGTGATCATCAGGATTCTGTTTGTTTTATTTTATTTTCTATGTTTTTATGTTGTAGATCAGTCTGTTGAAGGGAAGTTGAAATGGAAAAAGGAGGTGAAAAGCCTCTTTATTGAGCGCTACAAATACTATGGAATATCAGCTTTTATAATAGGCGGAGTAATCTTGGGTACAATAGAGAATTTTATATTTTTTCAATTGCTTTATCCTTTGGCATTAGCGATGGTTTTGTTTGGAGGGTATTTGGTGGGTAAGTTGCTACGTCCTTCCTATTTAAAATATGACATTATAAAAACCGATACATCTCCTTTAAAAAATCAGTATTCCTTTAATATTCCATCTACCGACAATCGGTTTTTAAATATTCCGAATCCTTTCCGAGGCATTTTTATGATGGCCGGTAGTGGTAGCGGAAAGTCAGTTATTGCTGAATGGGTTATCAAGCAAGCAGCTGAGAAGCGATATTGTGGCATTATCTATGACTATAAGTTTCCTACCCTTACTGACTTTGCTTACACACAATATAAGGATCAAAATGACATTGACTTCAAAATTATAAACTTTACTGATCTATCCAGGACAAATAGGATCAATCCAATTAAGCCAAGTTATATAAGTCATAACAGTTTTGCAGCTGTCTGTTCACAAGCGTTAATAAGCAACCTTGCTCCTGAAACAATCGAGAACAAAGATTACTGGATAAGGAGCAGCGCGTGTATTGTTACGGCAGTTATGATATACCTTAGAAATAATCACCCTTCGTTCTGTACCATCCCACATATCATGCATATCATCCTGGGTCATAAGTATAGTGATGTTATTAAATTGATAGAAACAGACTATGATGCTTCAATGTATATGCGTACCGTTTTGACAGCATACGAATCGAAGGCCGAAGGGCAATTGTCTGGTGTTTTCGGGACATTACAGTCTATTCTACCAACCGTCACTACTCCTGAGGCCTGCTATGTCTTGTCGGGAGGTGACTTTGGACTAGATCTCAATGACGTTGATAATCCGGTTTGTTTATGTCTCGGTACTCAGCATAAACTTAACTCCGTTATTTCTCCGCTTTTAAGTTTGGTGGTTACGATGTCACTAAATAGAATGAATGAGCCGGACAAGCAGCATGCGATAGTGTTGTTGGATGAAGCACCCCAAATGTACATTCCGAATTTAGCTGATATTCCTGCGACTGGTCGATCCAATAAAATTTGTGTTTTTTATATTGCCCAGGATTATGTTCAGATGGTAGCACAGTATGGAGAAACCGAGGCCAAAAAGATCATTGCCAATCTTAATAATCAGATTTATGGTCGTTCATCTGAGGAAGGTAGTATCAAGCGGATTATCAATCTGTTTGGTGATAGGGAGGAAGCGAGCCGATCTCAGAATAGGAATATCAGTAGCCATAGTGAGATGTTTTCATTTGGAAAATCAAATATTGGATCTGGAGAAAATATGTCGGTCCAGCGTAAAAGTCTTTTACGGTCGGAAGATATAACCGGTTTGAAGAGTGGGGAAGTTTTAGGTTTTACCGTAGACGCTGAAAATCCTGAGTTTTTTCTTCGCGTGAAATTTGATCAAAGTGCTGAGATTGAACAGGTACCGGAGTTCAATCTTGATTATGATGTTCAGATGTGTTACGAGAGGATTAAAGCCGAAGCACATGGTATTGTAAATGGTTTAATCCCGCCAAGGCATAGATTCAAGATTGTAAATGATGTTGCAGAGTTAGTATTCATTTAAATGAATGAATTATGAAACCAATTAAAATAGCCGGGAGCTTGATGTTGTTTTTCGGATTAAGTGGATTGTTATTTGGTGGTATAGAACAATTGATTGAAAGTTTATTAGTTTGCGTTGGGATAGGTGTTATACTGGCTTTCATTTGGTTTATTTCTCCCGTCGCTAATCATACGAGCAGGCGGCAAATAAGAAAGGATCATTGGGGAGGGCATGGGAACAAGATTCCACCACAAAACAACGATAATGCATTTTAGATGATTGACATTGATAGGTTGCTCTATATTCGTCACCCGTTTGACGAACAACATAATAATCAGATTGAAGCCCTGAAAAACTTTCCAGACCATATGAAGGAACCTATGGCTCAAACCTTTAGATTTGGAAATGCTTCATATCGTTATTACCAGGAACTTGATTCTGAGCCAACGAAAGAGGATTACGAGGAATGGTTAACTGGACTCCCAGAAAATATACGAATTAGTGAAATGCAGAGAGGGTACCAGGCTTGTATGAGCTCGTTACCACTCCGCCGTTACAGTTTGGAAAGAAGAGATTTTGGTATGTCAGAATATCTCAAAAAGGTTTTAAATGAAAAGGATTGGGAGGATCATCAAAAGATTGCAAATAGTTGGAATGAGTAAGTATGCTATAATAGGCATGAAATATCTAATCTAAATTTTTTTAATTTTCAACCAAGTACCTTTGTGAAAATTAAGTTTGAAAGCTGAATTCAAGTGGAGATAAGTTCATTTATTTTCATCTTTCGTATCATGAATAATTAAGATTTTAATGAAGGGACCCCAATATAAAATACATTCTGTTGGACTAGAGGAATATAAAGATTACCTAAACTATGTTGATATACTTGACTCGTGCAAGTTTTACAGTAGTGGGAAAAGTGGAGATTTTGAGCTTCGTATGCTGATCACCAGAGAAAAGGGCGGCTCAGGTTTTAAAGACCTTAACCTTGGATTTGGAGTGTGGAACGAAGAAATCAGGGATATCGATGACGGGATCGAAACAAAAAATGGTGATATGCAGCAGATTTTAGCCACAGTCGCCAACAGGGCGTTGGAGTTTTTATCAAGATACCCAGAGGCTGAAATCTTTGCCAAAGGCAGTACTCCTTCTCGTACAAGACTGTATCAGATGGAAATTGCTAAAATTATAGATGAAGTTCCGGACGGCCTTAGAATAGAAGGGCTTGTCTCTAATGATGACATCGGATTCGTTAATTTTCAAAAGGGAATAAATTTTGATGCATTTTTGTTATCAGCTAAATGATTTGTAAATTTGATTATAACAAGATTGATGATATGCCAACTACAACTGTGAAAATCGGAAAGAAAGCTACTCAAGAAGAAAAGGTAGTAAACGTGGGTTATGAGATTGATTATGCGGCAAGTAACATCGTAAGGAAAACCCTTGAAATGGCTGAGACGCTTAGAAAGTATCCTAGACCTGCTCGTAAGTAACTTTTGCTGACATATTGGACAGGTCGCCGATATCCTTTTTAACTACCTGATTCTTGCTTGTGTTACTAACAACTCCTTCAGACCCTGGCCGGATTCTTGTAAGAACTCACTAGCCAGTTGCTCAAATTTCCAAGATGATATTTTTGTAATACGGGTTTGTTCTTTCATTCTATCTAAACAACCTAACAATTGCTAGTCATTAGCTTCCAAATTTAGACAACAGTTCATTTTTCAGCGACTGCAAAAACACAGGACAGGCAGGGAAAATATTATTGTAAAATGAGGTAAAATCCTCAAAATCTTGATAGCTGTGTGTGTTTGGAAAATAGTTGTTAAACTTTGAATTTAATGCATCTGGTAAATCTTCACTATGCTTAATAGTGTTATTAACTAATCTAAGGGTATTTATGTTTGAATAACCATCAAGTGACTTCGTATCTATTCCAATACTTTTTAATTGATCAATTTCTCCCTCTTTATTCCAATTATACTTTTCAATATTTTGGGAAGTTTTCAACATACCCCTAATGCTGCCTTCCACAGTTTTATATAGATAGATTATCCGCATTTCTCCTATCGAACTTAGTCTATGTCGAATATCATCCGTCTGAACCTGTAGTTCGATTAAATCTCCGAAAAACTCATAGTGTAGTACCCATTCTTCACTACCACGTTCTAGGTTCTGTTGCTTACAGTGTTTTTTAAAAGCTCTTTCTTCTTTTGCTAACACCTTTTCCTTCTTCACTAAGTCTTTCAACATTAGGTCATAGCTCTTAGATATACCTTTATCAAAGATATCTGCTTCTAGCTCTGCATAGTAATCAAGTATAATGTTATCCATTAGTGTAGCATTAACCTTATTTATCCGCCGTTATAACCTGCACATTTTCTGCGTCAAAAGAGTAAATATCTCCGACTTCATCATAGCATATTGCTATTGTCTCTACTTCTCCAAAGCCTCTTGGCATTGGAACCACATTAATCATAGTCATGAAAAACGTGTTATTATCTTTTAGCACTTTAACTTTTAACTCTGTCATGGTTAATAATTTAGAATGTATAAAAATTTTTCCAGTGGCTTATGCTGGTTGTACCAAAAAAGGTACCAAAATCGCCAATATTTTTACAAGAGTTTCCTTACCCAGTATTAACCCGATTACATCTATAATTGTGCTCTTTCCGCAGTTGTTGTTTCCCAGTAATATAAAATGTTGAGTAAGCTTAATATTTGCAGTCTGAATTCCACGGAATTTGAAATCTTCAATTGAGCTAAATACATAATATGGTTATAGGTTGGTTCTTAAGGAAAACACACCTTTCAGTGGGTCGAATTTTTATAGAGTTATTGATTGTTTATAATTGATAGTTTTATAATTTCCCATAACCTAAACCACCATTTAACTTCCCCGTCTACAAACCTTTCAAAAAGTCTATCGAAGGCGAAAACATAAATGCACCTCCGCTTGGTCTTACCCATTTATCCTCGGTCTTTAAAACACTTCCGTTGGGAAAACTCCCTATCCGTTCTTTACTTAATAAAGACTGACCGACGAGCAGATCGTGGCTTTGATCACCTACTTCGGGAGCGTCGGGGTTGTTCATCCATTGCGTATTTAGTTTCTTGAATTGCTTGCTGATAGAAGTCTGATAAGAGATAAACAACAAGCCGCGGTCGGGCACGTCTTCTTCCCGCGGGTCGAAAGCAGGTCCAAAAGGGATGCCTCTGCGAATCATTTGCATCATGAGCGTTCTTCCCGGTCCGCCCTGATCGGTATGCAGGTTTCTTGGATTAACCTTACGTACATGAGCCAAATGTGGACACCTAAGGCCGGCATTATCTTCGGCATTTCCGGCTACCGTTTGTGTACTTCCGTCATCGTGTTGCACCACTATAGCAGCTTGCCCTCCGTACGCAAAATGGTTTAGCCTCAAGGGATTATTTGCCAGATCAGTATCCGGTGCATCCGGAGACAAGGTAGTTGGCGTACCATCTGGCCAGCGCCCTACCACCTTTGCACCCAATTGCTCGCAACTAAGGTTAAACGCAGCAGCTTGCTCGTTTAAAAAGCTTTGGAACTTGCGCACGTCCTGATTTAATCTTCTAAAAACCAGCAGAGAACCATTGCGAAGCCAATCTGCCTTTCCCGATACCGGACCTGGCTCTAAAGAGCTTTCCTGTTGCATGGGATAACCAAAAATAAATTGGCCGGGCCAAACCAAAGGCTGTCCTGGAGAACCGTAATGATCAAAATTGGGATCTGTTTTTTTTATTATTCTTAGGGTTAGCGGCTCAAGTGGGTCCTGGTTTAATAAGCCTCTTACCCCTACCTGCGATATGCCATCTTTAAAACCAAAATGTTCAATCTCGTTCGGAAGCTTAGTCCCAAGGTCGGTGTAAATAACCGTCAATCCTGCGGCTTCTGCAGAACCGATCAGTGCCTTCACATCTCCCAATAGAGTTTCTTTATCCTCGCAGCCAATTAATAAAAGCACTTCCGGAGATGTGCTTTTATCTTTTCCTATCTTAAAACTTGCTACATCTTCCGGACTGTCGCCAAGTGATCTGGCTAGGTCTCCCATTGGCAGATTAACCATTCCATCACCAATATCGCTTAGGTTATACCTAAGTAAACGAATAGCAATACCCGAAATAGCAATATTTATCAAAACCGGGGCAGGATTATGCAAGGTTCCGTTGGTTCTTGCCAGCCTATAAGCATGAACATCTTTTAAACTAGAAACTTTAGGCGCAAGGCCCTTTAACCAAGTTCGCAGAACGGGCTCGGACTCTGTTTTAAGGCCCACCAGTTGTAACCATTGTGTATCAAAGCCGCGGAGAATGTTTCCCTGAATTTGGTCGACATCTAACAGAGGCTCTTGTTCAAGTAAACTCATACCAATGCCTCGTTAAAAAAGTTCAGGAGCTGTACTGTCGATAGGCAACACTCCTCTTCCCGAACCTAGTTTTGATATCGGTCCTGATGTTTCGTCCAGATCTGCAGCGATTTCTATATTATCACCAAAATTGTCGGCTGCATTGTCTGCTGATGCCGCTTCCTTTATTCCTTTAAAGTTCCCTTTAGTGTGCGCGAGAATGTTCACATCTGCAAAATTCGCTTCTTGCGGAATGTCATAAGCTTCGATATCCCACTCTTCCTGACTTATAGATGGGCAGGTGGCAGAGTTTTTAGTGGAAAACGTTCCCTTAAAAAGCGGATGTTTGGGATGTGTACAACAAAAGGATGGACAACTGTTGATGGCTTTTTTTTCCTTTCCAGGGATGGTTTTTGCGACACCAAAAATTGCCATGGTAACCAGGTTTGCAATCTGGCCTCCATAAAGCAAGGGCTCGCCGCCAAGCAAGCATTGGTCTAAGGTATATGTAGCGCCGGCAGGAGGAGCAATTTCTACTCTAAGCCATTTACTGTTATCCTCACTGGCGCGCACTACTTTAAGCGCCTCATCACCAATTTGATTTCCATCGGGATCCAGCAGGTCGAGCTGAAAAGGCATCATATATAAGCCTATTGGGTTGGCCAATGCTACGCTTTTATTGTCTTTGGCGAAGTTGTAAACGCCAGCCAGGATCAGAGGATCACTTGAACGATTAATTCCACCCACACCAGCACAGCACATCAAGCTGTCTACTTCAATCTTACCGCTGGGACTAGGAGAAACAGGCCAGCCCAAAGTACTGTCTGACGCAAGAAATATTTCTGCAAATAAGGAATTTGCCGGATGCGTTAAGTGAATAGCGCCACTCTCTGTATTCCATTTATTGAAGCGGTTGTAGGTATTCGCCCCATGTTTTCTTCTAACCGTATTTTCGCCAGTTTGTACAAAAACGTCTTGGTGCCAGAATAAATCAGACTCCTGAATATCGGGCTGATCCAACAACTCGCGGTATAGCTGCACAAGAAGGCCGCGATCATGTTCCGCCAGAAACTCCCAGTACTCCGGTGGCTCGCAGGTAAAGAATATTTTTTTGATTGAGCCGTCAAGCTTGTTACGTACTACATGCCATTCGCAGTATTCGTCCTGAATTCTGAATGGTGCGCTAAAGTGCTTATAGTTATTATTGCCCGATTTCAGTAGTAATTTTTGCTCCAAAAGCTGCTCTGCCGTACGGTTCATTTCGTCCCGAACATCTGGCGAAGATGGATTAAACCATTTCTCAAGTCGCAACGGGAATCCGGACCAGGGTATTTTCACTGGTGGACTATCCGGAACCCCACTTTTATCACTTACATGATCATAAAAAAGCGGGCTTACCCTGGTATTCTTTTCACCATCGATCTCTCTGAGTCCCATAATGTAACCCAGGATTTCCAAGGTTCTTTCGTGCCATGCAGATTTCAATTCTTCGGCTTTCGCTGATCTTGAAAAATCGTCAATTCCAGCTGGAGGAAGGTAGTAGCTCATGTTTCTAGATATAGTTTGTTTAGGAAAGATAGAAATAATTTCTTTTTATTACTTGTAAAGAAATTGTTTGTTTATCGATGGAGATGGAAGATTGTTTGAAACAAATCCTGCAAAACATCAGACCTTTAATCACAAAAATATACGAGACCTATACCGGCACAACTATAAGAAATTTGCCGATTACAGAAAGATGTAGTTCGTCGGGCGGATACCTTTCTTCTACAAGAATCTCAACTAAGGTAACAATTTCCTATTAACTATTCCCGGCTCCCATGGATCCGGAATCAAAGAAATCTTCGCACACCGACTTACAGTGATGCTGCAATATCCAAATTCCATTGTAATAAGACCTTCCACCAGATAGACCCCCATGCCTTGGAACCTATAACCTTTTAAAGAATTAGGAAAGTGTACGGTATTGAAAAAGTTGCCTTCATCATCGAGAAACGTACCAAACATCATCATTTCTCCTTTTTTTGTTCTTACAGGTTTATAAGTCACAAAATCGCCAACCATACGTACTGTTTTTCCGACATACTTATCCATATCATTTGAATAAACGCCACGAAACTTGCTGCGGATTAAGCTGAACCAGGTTTCTGTGATTGGAAATTTGAAATATCTTATCTCATCATATAGATGCTCCGCGAGTGAATATTCAAATTTCGGAATCTCCGGGACTTTAACAGCTTCGTCGAAAAGTCCAATGGGGAGGGATCGATCTTTAATCTCAGAACAGATATACAAAGATTCCCATTGCATATTGGTTTTGACTGTATTTGTAAAGCTGAATGCGCCAATCCTAATTAAAATAGAAATCTGTGTTTCAGATACCCCTGTACGCATAATGAAATTCTCCAGGCTCTTGTATTTCCCATTTATTTGACGCTCGTCGAGTAATTGTTTTACCGTTCTTACTTCAAGGTCCTTCACCAGGTCAAAGCCTAAATAGATATCAGTTCCATAGATTGTGGTGGTCCAATAGCTCCTGTTCACGCAAGGATTGTGAATTATGGCTCCATCTTTTTTTGCTTCGTTGATATAAATTTGAGGTGAATAAAAACCACCATGGTTATTGATAGTAGCGGTCATAAATTCCAGAGGATAGTAAGTCTTCAGAAATAGGCTCTGATAACTTTCAACTGCGAATGACGCTGAATGTGCTTTGCTAAAACTATAACCAGCGAAGCTTTCCATTTGTCTCCAAACCTCTTTTGCTGTCTCAACAGGACGCCCTAACTCTTGGCAATTGTGAAAAAACTTGGATTCGATTTCTTGCAAATGTGAAACGCTCCGATGTTTCCCTGACATCATACGCCTGAGTACGTCGGCATCGGCAAGATCCAAACCTCCGAAATAATGACCCACCTTAATTACATCTTCTTGGTAAACCATCACACCATAAGTTTCGGCCAGCTGCTCTTCCATGACTGGATGCAGATAAATTGTTGACTTAGGGTCCCGGTGTCTCTTTATGTAGACATCCATCATGCCTGAACTTCCAACACCTGGGCGAATTACGGAGCTGGCGGCAACCAGAGTTAAATAATTGTCACATTGAAGCTTTGTTATAAGCTGTCTCATCGCCGGAGATTCAATGTAAAAACAGCCAACCGTCCTCGAAGATTTGAGTTGTTGACTTATTTGCGGATCTGTGAAAAACTTATCTGGATTTGAGATATCCACTTTTTCTCCCCGATTCTGCTCAATAATTTGAATACAATCTTTTATTGCGCCAAGTCCACGCTGACTTAATATGTCAAATTTTTCGAATTTTATGTCTTCGGCCACGTACATATCAAACTGAGCGCAGGGAAAATCCATAGGAGGAAAATCTAGTGCAGTGTAATTTGTTATAGGATCCTCTGAAATGAGGACTCCGCATGCGTGGGGAGTCCGTAAATTTGGAAAGTCTTCTACCAAGCCATAAAGACTTGCGATTAGTGCAACGGCGTCTTTTGAATTATGAAAGGATCCTGGATTTCGTATTAATTCGTCAATCTCATATTTCGGCAAACCATATACCTTGCCAAGCTCTCTAATAATACTTCTGTCTCGAAAAGTGCTCATTGCACCCATCATAGCTGTATTTTTTGATTGGTAACGCGTAAAAATATATGTGAATACTTCCTTTCTATCCTGCCAGGAAAAATCGATGTCGAAGTCTGGTGGCGTCTGCCGTTTTGGATTCAGGAACCTTTCAAAATACAGATCAAGTTTGATTGGGCAAACATCTGTGATTCCAAGGCAATATGCTACAATGCTGTTTGCTCCGGATCCACGGCCAACGTGATAAAAGTTTCGGGAGGTTGTATAGCGAATGATGTCATGCGTAATTAGAAAATAAGAGGAAAATCCAAGTTCATCAATAATGCGCAGTTCTTTGGCAACCCGCTGCTTTGCTTCCTTATTATTGTTACCATACCGGCGCTGCATACCAGAGACTGCCAGTTTTTCCAATAGAAGCTTATCGTCATATGGATTCCCGGTAAAATATTTCTTGTTCCGTACAATGGTGAAGTCAAATTTGAAACTGCATTGAGACAGCAATTTCTCGGTTGCCTGTAATATTTCCGGAAACCGGTAGTACCTGTTAATCATATCTTTTCTTTCAGGCATTTTTTCCCATGAATTGGCCACCATAGATTTAGTAACCTTAGAATAGATAAGATTATGGTCAATTGCTCTTAGTTGCTGATGAAGCTGATAATCATTATCATTCTTAATGGTAACTGGCCATAGAATCACATACCGATCAAAATTTGATCTAGGCTCCAGACTTATTTTATTAATTTGATCCGGTCTGATACCGATAAACTCATTTTCGCGTAAGCGCTTAATTTCTATTGCGCCTAAGGGATATACTATAAATGCTTGGTTAAATTCCGGTGCAAATTTTGGGAGTGGCTGTTTGTTTCTGTTTGCAGTTGTCATGTGCTCATTCAGCTCTGCAAATCCTGTTTCATTTCTTGCTATTCCGATATACAATAAGTCGTCTCCATTTCTATATTCCATTCCGACAAGGCCATTGATACCCCTTTCTCTGCATTTTTTTATAAATGGAAATATGGCAGAAGAGTTATTGATATCAGTAAGAACGGCTGTATCATGTCCATGACTTATGATCAAATCGGTCAGATCATCCAGGCTGATGGTGCCATATCGCAAGCTGAAATAGGAGTGGAGATTTAAAAGCATGCTGTGAAAATGGTGAGTAGATTACATTATTTTTTAACTTTGTTCCTAATGGTATCATAATCATGATTCTAATGGTAGCAAAATAAAAATGGAAGCGCAAGAAATATTTTTAAAAGAGAACCTTAGGTTTCTTAGAAATCGCAAAAATTTAACTCAGGAAGATCTTGCAGAAGATTTAGGGATGACCAGGGTTAAACTTCATGCTATCGAAAGTGGAAAGACTGCAAATCCCGTGATAGGGGATGTAATTAAAATAGCAAAGTACTTTAAGCTTGCAACAGATACTTTATTGACAGTGAACCTGAGCCGATTGGGAGAACTGAAGTTGAGAGAGCTTGAATCTGGAACTGACGTATACCTGACAGGTAAAAACGTAAGAGTCCTGGCAATTACTGTTAATCAGGAAGATAAAGAAAATGTCGAATATGTACCGATAAAAGCAAAAGCTGGTTATCGTACAGGGTATAATGATCCGGAATATTTAGCAACGCTTCCGAAATTTAGCTTTCCTAACCTACCAGCCGGTGGAACTTTCAGAATGTTTCCAACCACGGGAGACTCAATGCTGCCAATTCCGGAAGGAAGTGATATCCTGGCCAGGTATGTTCAAAACTGGAAAGAGCTAAGATCAGGAAGTTTAGGGATTGTTATTTTGAAGGGCGAGCAGGATTTTGTGTTTAAGGAAATCACAGTTTTAGCACAGGGATTATCGCTGCATTCATTTAATAAGCTTTATGATGACTATGAGGTCGAGTTTTCGGATGTCTTAGAAATTTGGGAGTATCATAGTTTTCACAGCAAAAAACTTCCGGATCCGGTTACAGATCTTAACCTTGTCATTCGTGAAATTCGCCAATTGACCATACATGCCGAACGAGATGTTTCATAAGATATATCGACTCTGTCTTTATACTAATAATTTTTACTGTATAGATAAATATTATTAGTACATTAGCCAGAGATATAAATCATAAACATCATAATGCAAAGTTCCATTACCGACCGTCTTATTTCTATTTTAACAGAAGTGGAAATGGAAGATATGTACCATCGCCTGGCAATTAAGTTGGGTAAAGTTCAAATGGAGAAGTCAGAGGGGCCAGCATTGATAAAAGAACTTCCTGAGTTAAAGATAGACTTGGGAGCCCAATGTAAGCGAAAACGAGAGCGACTTGGTTTAACAGTTTATGCTGTTGCAAAGAATTCGGGCATTCTTCAGAATCAAGTGAAGGCGATAGAAGAGGGGCAGGGATATAACATTGATGGGTTGCTAAAACTTACTGCGTCTCTTAAACTAAATGTTCTGTTGAATGATGTTGAATGAGCAATGATATCCCGCGAGCCCTATTATAAACTCTTTCTTTTGAATACTTACAACAGCACTATTTTAATAAGAATACTCCATATCATATTTTTTCAAATATGACTAAGTTTCGAACATATTTGATTCTAATTTTCCTGTCCGAAATCATATCACCAGCCCCAAATGCCGACCTCATTTATAACACTCTTAGACCAATATCGTAAACGTGCTTATTCACAACGCGACAAAGGCGACCGTTTCGAAAGATTAATGCAAGCATTCCTGTTAACGGATCCGCAATATGCATATCGATTTCAAAAGGTTTGGCTTTGGAACGAGTTCCCGGGGAAACGGGATCTTGGAAGTAGTGATACCGGCATTGACCTGGTTGCGTTGACGGTCGATGGTGATTATTGGGCTATCCAATGTAAATGTTACCAGGATACCGCCATCATTAATAAACCAGAAGTAGACTCTTTTCTGTCCACATCAAGCAGGCATTTCAAAAATGAGGATCTACAAACCGTAGGTTTTGCGCATCGACTTTGGATTTCCACGACTAACAATTGGGGACCCAATGCAACAGCAGCCATTTCAAACCAAAATCCGCCAGTTAGTAGAATAAGTTTATCGTATCTAATCGAAGCCCCGGTTGATTGGGAAGCGCTAGACAGAAATGTTCACGGTGAAGCAGCTCGGACTGCGAAAAAAGACATACGGCCACACCAAAAAGCTGCGCTGGTAAATACCCACAAAGCATTCAAAACAGCTGATCGGGGAAAATTGATCATGGCTTGTGGTACTGGAAAAACTTTTACTTCCCTGCGTATTGCCGAAAACGAGACCAACGGCAGCGGGTTAGTCCTGTTCCTGGTGCCTTCAATTGCGCTCTTAGGACAAACATTGCGTGAATGGTCAGCTGATGCTTTGGAACCGATAAATGCAATTTGTATTTGTTCTGATGCGCAGATAACTAAACAAAGAACGAAAAGTGAAGATTTCGATGGTTTCAGTACGGTAGATTTGGCAGCTCCGGCTTCTACCGATATCCGGAGTATTGTGCAGCAGTTTAATAATGTCAAGTTGGTGGAAAAAACCGGCATGACGGTTGTCTTTTCAACTTATCAATCCATTGAAGTTATTGCAGCTGCACAAGCCAAGATGCTTGAATCAGGTGATTATGGTGTTTTTGACCTAATCATTTGTGACGAAGCGCATAGGACAACCGGAGTGACGTTATCAAATGAGGATAATTCATCTTTTACAAAAGTACATGACAACACATTCATAAAAGGCAAAAAACGCCTTTACATGACTGCTACGCCGCGTCTCTTTCATGATGATGCCAAAACACGGGCAAAAGATGCTGACGCTGTACTTTGTTCAATGGATGACCCTTCGCTATATGGTGAAGAAATTTTCAGAATTGGTTTTGGTGAAGCTGTTGAAAATGGCTTGTTGACAGACTATAAAGTTCTAATTCTGACCATGAATGAACAGGACGTTCCGGAAGCAGTTCAACAGGCTTTGGCAGGCTCTGATCACGAAATTGGAACGGATGATCTTTCAAAACTTATTGGTTGCATTAATGCTTTATCAAAGCAGGTTTTGGGTGATTTTGGAGTCATTAAAGAAACAGATCCTAGCCCAATGCACAGAGCTGTTGCTTTTTGCCAGAGCATTGCAATGTCGAAAAATATAACAGGCTCCTTCAATTCAGCAACTGGTGTTTACCGGGATACTCTCTCGGTCGAGAAAAAGAATGATATCGTACTTGTTGCATCCGAACACGTCGACGGAACCATGCCAGCACCTGAGAGAGACAAGTTATTAACTTGGTTAAAAGCCGGAAGCACCGACGCTGCCGAATGTCGAGTACTTACAAATGTTCGTTGCCTTAGTGAAGGTGTCGACGTTCCTTCTCTGGATGCAGTTATGTTTTTGTCTGCTCGTAATTCAGAAGTGGACGTGGTGCAATCCGTTGGCCGGGTAATGCGTATTTCACCTGGTAAAAAATATGGTTACATCATCATTCCGGTTGTAGTACCGTCCAATGTCGATGCAGCGCGTGCCATGGACGATAACCAACGTTACAGAGTAGTGTGGACGGTTTTAAATGCCTTGCGTGCACATGACGACCGTTTTAATGCAATTGTTAACAAAATTGACCTTAACAAAACACCACCGCCACAAATTATTGTTGGCGGGCCAGGCGCAGACAGAGAGGACGAGCCAGGATCAGCAGCAGTTGAGCAAAACGGAACGCCATCTGCATCTGAATCAGTTCGAGCCGCAGCTGGCCGACAGCTGGGAATACAGTTTCAGGAATTGCAAGGTGTATTCTATGCGAAACTTGTGGAAAAGGTAGGTACAAAAGTTTATTGGGAACAATGGGCAACGGAAGTGGCGGTTATTGCTGAACGACAGAATGAACGTATAACTATACTGATTAACAAAGAAGGCGGGCACAAAACAGCATTTCAAGAGTTCCTTTTGGGTTTACAGAAAAATATCAATCCTAGCATTTCTCAAAGCCAGGCAATTGACATGCTTTCGCAGCACATCATCACAAAACCAATTTTTGATGCGTTGTTTGAAGGCTATTCGTTTGTTAAAAACAATCCTATCTCAGTCAGCATGCAAAATATGCTTGATTTAATCGAATCTCAGGCAGTTGCAGCGGATACAGAGGTCCTTCAAAAATTCTATTCTTCTGTTAAAACAAAAATCTCTGGCATTAACAATGCAGAAGGAAAACAACATATAATTAAGGAGTTATATGAGAAATTTTTTAAAGTGGCTTTCCCAAAAATGGTTGAGCAGCTTGGTATTGTCTACACACCAATTGAGGTCGTAGACTTCATTATTCATTCTGTAAACGACATTCTGAAAAAGGAATTTAACAGAAGCATTTCTGACGAAAACATCCATATACTGGATCCATTCACTGGCACAGGGACATTCATTACACGTTTGCTGCAAAGTGGACTGATTAAGCCAGGCGATCTGAAACGCAAATACAAACACGAAATTCATGCAAATGAAATTGTTCTGCTTGCTTACTACATCGCAGCTGTAAACATTGAAAATGCGTTTCACGATCAATTGGAAGATACGGAAAGATACGAAGCATTTGACGGAATTGTATTGACAGACACCTTTCAGTTAGGAGAATCAGACGACAGTGAAAAAATGTTTTCTGATATGTTCCCGCAGAATTCAGAAAGAGTAGCAGCTCAAAAGCGGGCACCTTTACGAGTAATAATAGGAAATCCTCCATATTCAGGAGGGCAAAAATCCGCAAATGACGACGCTCAAAATCAGAAGTACAAAAAGCTTGATGACCGTATTTCAAAAACTTATGCTGCAAAAACCACTGCGGGATTATCAAAAAACTTGTATAATTCCTATATTAAAGCTTTTCGTTGGTCATCTGATCGACTGGATAAGGAAAATGGGGGTATCATAGCTTTCGTTTCAAATGGTCGTTGGTTAACAGCAAATAGTACAGATGGATTTAGAAAAACTATTGAAAATGAATTTAGTTCGATTTATGTCTTTGATCTTCGAGGCGATCAAAAAGGTGGCGATTGGCGTAAGGAAGGAGGGAAAATATTTGGAGAAGGATCTCAGAACAGAATTGCAATAACCTTCTTAGTTAAAAATCCAGTAGGTGTCGAGAAAGCAAAGATCTTTTATAACAACATTGGAGACTACCTTTCTCGCGAAGAAAAGCTGTCTATTATTAAAAGGGTTAAATCTGTCGGGAACGCTGAAATGGAATGGCAAATTCTTCAACCTAATGCTGATGGTGATTGGTTAAACAAGAGGAACGAAGCATTTAGTTCTTTCATTCCAATGGCACCGAATAATAAATTTGATTCGAAAGCCGAGTCTTACTTTACAACTTACTCACTTGGAATAAGTACAAATCGTGACGCCTGGACATTAAATTTTTCCGAAAAGGAATTGAAAAAAAATATACAATCGATGATTGTTTTTTACAATCAGCAACAGGAAGATTACAAACAAAAGAAACAAGAAAATGCTGATTTAAAAGTTGACCAGTTTATTAGCAATAATCCCAAGTTAATTAGCTGGACGGTTAATCTGAAAAAGGATTTATCGAAAGGATTAACGCATCCAACGAAATTCGATAAAATAGTTGTTACTAGTTATCGACCGTTTACCAAACAACAACTATATTTAGACTCCTCCCTTGTTGAAAGACCAGGACAAATTTCTAAATTTTTCCCTTCTCAAAAATTGAGAAATTTTTTAATATGTGTCTCTCCGAGTGCAGATCAGGGCGTGGCGGTTTTAATTACCAATAGTCCCCCAAATCTTCATTTTAATGGTGACTCACAGTGCTTTCCATTATACTACTTCGAAGAAACCAACGTCCACACCCCATCACTATTCGACGAAGTAGGGCAGAATGATTTTACTCGAAGAGATGGAGTTTCAGATTTCATACTAAAACGTGCCCGAAGTCAATATGGTAACATGGTAAGCAAGGAGGATATTTTCTACTATGTTTATGGTTTTTTACATGCACCAGCGTATCGTAGCAGTTTTAAAGCAGATCTAAAAAAGATGCTCCCAAAACTTCCTTTGGTAGAAAAAGCAGAAGATTTCTGGGCATTCAGTAAAGCTGGTCGCAAGCTGGCGGACCTGCATATCAATTATGAAACCATCGCCCCCGCTGATGGTGTAATTGTAAAAGGTGATGAAAGCAATTTCTTCAAAGTTGAAAAGATGCGTTATGCTAATAAGGACAAGAAGACTATCAATTACAACAGCCACATTAAGATTGAAAATATTCCAGACAAAGCCTATGAATACGTTGTAAATGGTAGAAGCGCCATCGACTGGATAATAGAGCGTTACCAGGTCAAGACTGATCCAGCCAGCGGCATCAAAAACGACCCCAATGACTGGGCCAATGAAGTTGGCAAACCACGTTACATACTGGACCTTTTACTAAGTGCAATACGTGTGAGCGTGGAGACGGTGGATATTGTGAATGCATTGCCAGTGTTGACTTTTGAAGAATCGGTAGCGGTTGATTTGGAGGATTGATTCAATTGGTTATTAATCACAAAAGGGTTTTAGAAACATGTTCTGAAACCCTTTTGTGATTAATCAAATTAATAGTGTTAAGTATCTGTCTCTAAGGCAAGATAAAGATTCTATTGTAAAGTTATGAAACTAAAAACACCATTGTATGACGGAAGTGGTAAAATAGCTTCCCTCAAATAAGTGTCTTTAAATTTGTGTTGGTTATAATCAACTGCAAACCACACCCAAGATTTCAACCTTTTACTTTTGGTTGTTTCTGATACAAACCAACCACGAGCAGCAGATTCTGGCGGAGTTTCTGATCCAGAAACTATATATTTCATGGGGAAGGAGCTGTTCGTGGTTGACCACCTTACTATATTTCTTTCTGAATAAACTAAAGCCATGGAGTATGGCCCTTGTTCTACAAGACGTATTGCGGTAGAGGTCAAACTAGACTGGAATTGATTGGCTAAATCTTTGACAAGATCAATACTGAAATCTTGGTCTTTACATGAATTTTGGAAAACGGCTTTGGGCATTAGAAGTTCAGCAGCAAATTCGTTCGCTTCCTGTTCCTGTTCCCCTTTCTGTAACCATTGTTTAAAAGAATCTTCGTCACAGTTGAATAACGGTCTTATTCCGGCATGTAGGCTTGCGTGCCCAAATTCATGTGCAAGAACAAACCGAGATTGACCAAAATGCTTTATATCGGAGTTGATGGTTATTATTGAATTGGATCCAAAAAAAACGATTCTACCTTGTGTTCCTTTCATTTTCTCTTCTTTTACGAAGGGGCCAAGACTTTGTACTACATCTTTTAATGATAAACCAACCAGGTCTGTTACTCCCAGATCAGATAATACCTTTTTAGCTGCAATTTTAGGATCTTTTCTCATTTTGGTTGTTATCTGTTGAGAGTTTTTCCAATTCAAGTAAAATTGCTTCATCCTGCATTATGCTTTTAATATCTTCTGGAGAGAATTCCTTGAATTTGTTACATAATAAGGTGTAAAGCTGTTCACTAGTTTCTTGTTTTTCAGGTAATAGGGCAGAAGAAATAAGATTCGATGAGTTTTGTATGAATTGCAGTGCTTGGGTTAATTTTTCAATGAGAGCAGTCTTTTTACTTGATTTTTCGGACAATTGATTCTGTAATACCAACTTTCTTAGGAATGCATTTCCTTTTGATTCAAGATTTTCCGGATTCACCCCTTGATTTCGGAGTGTTTCGTCAACATAGCTATTATCGTTTTGTAGTAAATCTGAAATAGCCAGGAATAATCCTCGAGAATCGAGAACTGGCTTGTTTTTTAATGTCATAGTAGTTTTGGATATAAAGTTGTAACAACCAGTATGTGAGAGTTTTAATATAAATTAAACTTGTTTCTATACTGGAATAGATGCTTTGGCTTTAATAAATCGGTCGATTTTTTTTACCAAGTTTCTCACGTCCTTAATGGGAATCCCATTATCTTCTGCTATTTTTTGAGGCTTTTTGCCATCTCGCAGATCACTTAGAACTATCCATGCGTCTTCGTCTTCTTTTGCTAACAGGTCAGAAATCCCATCTAAAATCGCTGAATCTTGAATTCTTTTTTTAGTGGATTGTTCCTGCCAATTAGTTTCAGAGAAAATAAAATCTAACAATTTGTCATCTTCTAGTTGCTCTGTTGGATCGTAGGATTCGGTATTTTTAGTTTTATTTTTCTTAACGTGGCATCTTACCGCATTATTTATCATGCCGGTAATTTTGTTACGAAATTCAATGATATCTATATCCTTCGGGATTTTTTCCGGCTTGTCAATGATTTTGCTGAAAATATCTTGAATGATATCCTCAGATGTAATTCCACCTAAATCACATTCTGATGATTTACTGTAAAAGTCAAATCGGTGATTAGCCTGTGAGACAAATCTTTTATACTCCTGTCCAAAGTCCAGATTATCTAAATAATGTAATAGTTCGGTTTTTGTCATTTCGTTGATGGTGAAGGTAAATACGTGCATCTAAATATAAAGTACATTTTATCCCAGTTTTTGCCATTAATAAAAAATATTTTTTTTGGTGGCAAAAAATACTGCTTCTGATACTATATAAGTGAGCGGCTATTCAACGCTCACCGAAAGAAATGGCAGATAAAATGGATGTTATTGATGTTGCCGCTTACACAGCAAAAGGAATTGAAATTCCAGTAGGCAAAAATTACCTGGTGACCATAAATGGTGATCCACATGTTTTCAATGAGAAGATAATAACCCGGAATCAAGTTCTGAAAGCAGTTGGTTTGAAAGGAGAAAATGTTTTCGTTTATCAGATTATCAACGATTCTGACATTGAAGTTTTAACATCAAAAGAGACGATTGATCTTGGGGAGCCGGGTTTTGAAAAGTTCGTTGTCAAAGAGAGTTTCGTGTTCAACTATCTTGTTGATAATGATCCGGAAACTTCGGACAAGCAGAATTTAACTGCGAATCAAATATTAAAAAGGGCAGCTTACAAACCCTCGGAATATTATTTGGTAGAAATTTTGCCGGATGGTACGCAAACGTCTTATAAAGACAGTTCGGAGGAAGAAATTATGTTGACTCACACGCCGGAAAAGAAATTTATAAGCATTTATCGTGGCGATATGCCTGTTTCTTAACATGAAAGCTGATTTTGTATCCCAGCTTTCCGCACAAGGATTTGTGGTGCTGGAGCCTGCTAGTAACCAGGTGGTAATCGAGTATGTACCAGAAGTTGGAAAAAACGCTGGGAAGAAGGTTTATCTGGGATTTCAAATTGGGGATGAATTCCCGGCGGGTTGCCCGTCGGGTCCTCATTTTAAAACGCTAGATGAAGGTTGGGTAAATCCAGCAAATGCCATTCAGAACTACAATAATTTCGGAGTGGAATGGATGTATTGGAGCCGTCCACATCCAAACTGGACTGCTACCAATATGACGGTACGTGAATATATGGCTCACATAAGAAACTTACTTTTAAACGAATGAAAGCGGCTTACAGTGTTGCAATGAGTGGTGATGTGCACCGCTCATTAGCAGATCATTTAATTAGAAAGGATCGCCAGGAGGATTTGTGTTTTGCAACATATTCACCAAGTCAAGGCAGTAATAGATTTTCCGGATTGATTTCATTTGTTATTTTTCCTGAGGATGGCGAAAGAACGGTTCATGGAAATGTGTCGTTTTCGGCTGCGTATTTTGAACGTGCACTTAGTATAGCCAGAAGTAGGGGAGAGGGGTTGGTTTTCCTGCATTCTCACCCATTTCCAGGTTGGCAATTTATGAGTTCGGATGACATTAAAGCTGAGACAAGATTGAGTATTGGTGCGATGGCTGTTACGGGCTTACCATTACTTGGTTTAACAATAGGAAGTGATCAAACCTGGAGTGCCAGATTTTGGTTGAAGCATTTATCTAAGCGTCGTACTTATGTCAGGGAAATGTGTAGTTCTGTTCGGGTAGCGGGAGAACGTCTTACTGTTTCATACCACCCAGAAAAATCTGAATGTAAATTAAACCACGAGTTGTTATTAAGAACAATTTCTGCCTGGGGTGAAAAGTCTCAAAAAGATCTTTCTCAGCTGACGGTAGGAATTGTTGGCTTAGGTAGTGTAGGAAGTATGGTTGCAGAAATTTTGGCCAGGAAGGGATTTACAAATTTTGTTCTGATCGATTTTGACCGGGTAGAAGCAAAGAATCTGGATCGGTTAATGAATGTGTATTATGCAGATGTTGGAAAGCTTAAAATAGCTGCAATTAGTAAAGGCATGCGTCGCAGTAAAACTGCACGGTCTATTTCAATTCGGGAAGTTCCGTATAGTGTTTGTGAAGAGCAAGGATTTAGAGCTGCGTTGGATTGTGATGTTTTATTTAGTTGTGTTGACCGACCATGGCCAAGGCAGGTGTTGAATGTTATTGCGTATGCTCATCTTATTCCGGTAATCGATGGTGGTATTAAAGTTCTTACCAATAAAGATAATACTGCAATGAAAGGTGCGGATTGGAAAGTGCAGACGGTTGGTCCAGGCCGGCCATGCTTGGAACAGTGGGGACAATATACTGCTGCGTTGGCAACACTAGAAAGGAACGGTTCGTTGGATGATCCGGATTATATTGATGGCATGGAGGATAAGTCTGTTATTGAAGCGAAGGAAAACGTTTTTGCTTTTAGCTCATTTCTTGCGTCTATGGAAGTTTTACAACTTATTAGCTTAGTAATTGCTCCATCAGGTATTTCAAATTTAGGTCAGCAAACTTATCATATGAAAAATGGTACAATGGATGTGGTAAGAGGTAATCCGTTTATAGAAGAATCATTTTGTCAGCGATTAACTGCCAGGGGGGAAAATACTGGTTTTGTAATTTATGCACCTCATTTAATTGCTGAGCAGGCACGAAATGCGAGATAATAATTTGATATTTTCGGTATCAAATTAATGATATTTACATTTGTTTTTCAACAGGTTTTTTTGTAACTTAGTGCTATGATTAAGGCTAAATGGGAGGACTTAATCTTGCTTCATAATCCCCTAAACTATACACATGAAAATTCGTAAATCAGCTATCACTGGCAAGTTTGTAAGTCCGGATACGGTAAAACGCCATCCAAATACTACAGTCACTATTACTGTAAAAAAAGGTGGTTCAAAAAAATAATAAGAATTAGGGGGGCGTTTGCCTCCCCTTTTTATTTGAATAAAAATGATACTTATTCTTCCCCAAAATTTGTATTTAACTTCTCATGTTCAGAAGTATCCACCTGATAAATATGGCATTGTTAATTTTAAAGAAGACATAGCTGGTTATGTAATTTCACTGATTTATAGTATACCTGGAAGAAATAAGGAATTGGCTGATAGGGTAAAAGATGGTTTTATACCATTAAATGCTCAGACGCTTCAGAATCAGTGTGGACGTGATTATCTTCAATATTTGCGATATCTGTTGGATACGGGAATTTTGGAAACAGACAATCATTTCATTTCAAGCCAAAGTTCTCAAAAGACTCCTAAGAGCAGAGGATTTCGTCTGTCTGTAATGTACAGAGCTCAGCCTATAATTTGTAAAGCTATTTCGTATAAACCACTTCGCAATAAATTATTAAGGAGCCTTAAAATAAATTCGTCTACGGAATTTTCCCATCTGACCAAATGGTTGGGTTATAGCAGTAAGTTGAATATTGATCTGCCGGCAGCTTTAAATTACTTAAATGAGAGGCGTCAATTTCTTATGTTAAACCCGCAGCATAGGGACGAAAAATGGAAGACTGAAATTATAAAAGGAAGGCCGACGAAGACAAGCAAACCAAAGGATCCAGTAAATCAATTTGAGCATGCTTTCGGTAATGCGCATTCAATACATCAAAAAGCAATATATTCCTTAATTGATGATAGCGTTGGGCGATTACATACCCCGTTAACCAATATCAAAAGTGAATTAAGAAGATTTATTAAGCATGGTGATGAAACGTTGGTATCTATTGACTTGAAAAATAGCCAGCCTTACTTAAGCAACATATTTTTTAATCCGAATTTTTGGTCAAGTCAAAAATCAGCCAAAAAACACGCAAATATTGATTTTAACCTTATTAAAGCTACATTTCATCTACTATTATCAAACATAAAACCAAAACAATTAACAAGCACTAATCACACACCAAACAATACAACATCCCTCATTATTCTAGAAGAAATGAGGCAATCGATTGAAAATGAATATTTTATAAATGCAGAAGTCTGTGGAGAAGCTGACATTTCAAAGTATCGCAATTTGATAAGCGATGGAGAACTTTATGGCTTTTTAAAGGATCAATTTTCTGTTCACTTGGGAGATGCTTTCAAAAGTAAGAAAGCTGTTAAGGGAATTGTATTTACGGTATTCTTTACTGATAATAGGTTTCAGGATGAGACTAAAAAATTGTTTCATACGCTCTTTCCTATGGTAACAAGAATGTTTGAAATGATTAAGCGAAAGAATAGTACTTTACTTCCCAGGTTATTGCAGTCAATAGAGTCTTATTTGTTTCTTCAAGTGATAACGAAGAAAATTGCTTCAAAATATCCCTACATACCCTTGTACACAATTCATGACAGCATTGTGACAACGGAGCGCTACGTTGGTACTGTTAGAAAGTATATGATTGAGGAATTAACCAAGCATATTGGAATTGCTCCAACACTTGAAGAGGAGATTTGGTGTCCAAGTAAGTTGTCAAATGAAAATGGAAAATATAAATTCGTAGCATAGTAATATGTGATACAATAATCTAAATTTTTGCCCCTCTATGAATGAACCTAATGAACATGATGACCATTCATATGCCCTAGACCTTCAAGATAAGCTTAAACATATTTCACAGGTAGAGCGAGGTCGAAAAGGCTATTTTTGTCCGGGCTGCCGACAAAGGATGATAGCCAAAAAAGGAGATATCAAGATTCATCATTTTGCACATGATCCGCAAGATGTTGAACGCAGAGGAAAGTGTACCTATTCCGATGAAACAATCAGACATAAGCTTGG
>Ga0247803_1000344_pt1 | contig 26215 bp, 26 predicted proteins | sample UWRJL014104B1_FD_180928 | JGI IMG/M metagenome (GOLD analysis project Ga0247803, IMG submission 180928) | Plant litter microbial communities from Arlington Agricultural Research Station in Wisconsin, United States - UWRJ-L014-104B-1 | ecosystem: Environmental > Terrestrial > Plant litter >...
CCAACTATCTTCCGCCCCAACTCGTTGGCGCACGGAGGCTGAGCTGGTCAGGGTAATCGTGTGATCTGCGCCGAGCGCTGCAAATTCCCAGCTCCTCTCTGCCCTTTTCCGGATCTTTCTTTCTCGCGCTCGGGAATCACCTCCCTCACCTCACCTCCGCCCGCTCACTCGCTCACTCGCTCACCCTCGAACAGATTCTGAATGTTGAGAGTGTGTGGGGTTTTTGGCCGGCCGTAGTCTTGTATATCGTTCTGCCGTCATCGATAGGCCGTGTTTTCCGGGGTAGTCGACTGAAAGCTGATTGCTTGCCTGCCACCTTGCGCCCACAGTCGGCCGGCCCCACTCGCTAGCCACTACCACGAGAAGGCGGAGTCAGCACTCATTCACCACCAGGAGGAATTGCACTGGTAACTACTGCTGAAGCGTAAGGAATCCTACACGAGTGCGCGACCAGGAGGACAACCATATTCATCAGTGTGCTCCAGCCTCTGCCGCGGAACCAGTGCTCCCATCTGGTGTCAGACGGGACGGGTTTCTCGACCACAGCGCCGACGCCGCCATGACCGGACCATGGCAAGCAGCACGACATAACGAGGAAAAAGACGATTCTTCTCAATGGAAGTCCGCATCGATGGACGGTGATCAGGCGGGCTTCCCCAAGTCCTCAATCTCAGGCGTAGGCCACAATCCGACCGTGACCGACATCGAACCCGGCGGCATAGTGTCTATGCCCACAGTCTCTGTCCTCCCTCCGAAGTGGCCACCATTACAATTAACCACGCTCTCAAAATCGACAAAATCAAACACCGCCATGCATGAGTACTCTGGCTCACCCACGCCGAACCCTCTCTCCACGGGCGACTATACATCATCTTCACCCACGGGCGCCAACGGCTATCCGCATAAGCAGCCCGGCTCAAAGGACCATCCACCCACCAGCGTGAAAGTCATGGTGCCCATCGTGCTCGCAGCCATCATTGGCGCACTTATCTTCTTCTGCATGCGAAAGCGTAAGAAGCAAAAGCAGATTGCCGCCGCCCAAGCCGCCGCCCAAGAGATGAAGGCTAGGAATCCCACCGTCCACCCATATGTATCGTCGTCACTTCCCACGCCTCGCCCACTATCCCGATCAACCCCTTCCACGAACCCATCGCCCACATCACCAACAATACCTCAACCCGTCATTCTAGGCCCAATATCAGGCTCCAACAGCAATTACTTCACCGGCATCGACACATCCGACGTCGTGTCCGTACGGTCGAGCGAGCGCACCGGCTTGGGAAATCCTTTCGCAGACAGTAACAGTCTTAACGAAGAACCGCCTCCACCGTACTATCCCCGCAGTATCGCCCCGTTATCGCGCGACACTAGTCTTCGCGTGTCCCAACCGCCACCCCCCGCGTGGTCGCAGACGGAGTTGATAACGACTGCGGGGCAGCCGGTGCGATCGCCGTTCGACGACCCGACAGATGACGATGCGGTATCGGTCGTGTCGGAGCCTACAGCGCGGCAGGATAGGGATGATCTAAGCGCCGTGTCGGATCTGTCGTATCAGCAGGATCCTGTAGTGGAGAGACCGAGTGTATGAGCGAATATCCTATCCTCTTTTGCTTATTAGCTATAATTTTCCCTGTATATATTCTGCTTGGTGGTAGTGGAGAGAAATCGGGCATGGGACGCATTCCTTATGGCGTGGGTATGCAGCTGAGCTGGGCGAAAAGGTTCTTTCGTATTGTGCTGCAAGGTTACATATTGCTGCTCTCAGCACACGGCGTTTACAACTCGATATCGAACTCGAACGTCTCTAATGGGAAGTTGACGATCTGCCGTTCCGTTTCTTTTTGAACGAGCTCGTGGCCTCGGAGCATGAACACGGAAGCTTATATATAGCACACGACGTCAATGCAAACATGAACAAACCGTATCACCCCGCATGATTCCACCAAACGAAACTAGATCTGGTACCGAGGGTGTAGCTTTCGTATAGTTCGTGTAGAGCAAGGATTTATTTGTAACGACCCCTCGCATGGCGCATGGCCCCAAAAAGGGGCCGTGGGGTGCAATGGGCGAATGTTAGGGCTGGGCTGGTAGAATGACGACTAGGGAGGTTCCTGGTCGAGTAATTGCGTGCTAGCTTGCTTGCTTGTTCGGTGGACAAGATGGCGAGATCGTCTTCAGCTGCTTGTGGTCTGGCTGATTGCCGGTGGCTGCACACTTTGGAGGAATGTGAGGGTTTGTGTTTGGGCTGCTGCGTACCTTGCATTGAGGTAGTGGTCGTTAGCGAGGTTGTGTAATTTCGATCGGATGCTAATCGATACTAGGGTACCACAGCATGGGATAATTGTTGGGTTTTTTATGGGCCCATGCCGAGGAGGTGGGAATTGCGCCTGGCGGTGGTATGAAACAAAGGCTTCTTTTTTCTTGAACTTGTCTCTTGTACTTGATCGCGGCGGTGGCGATAAGATGGGGTTTGGAATTGCGATGCCGACTCGTCCATCCACTCGGCCTCGAGGCTCGATACAGCGAGCCAGGACTGGGCCGGCTTCAGGCAAATGGCGGCCGGCGATGCTGCCCTTGCAAGGAATACGTCAGAAAAGCCCCCCGCACTTGATTGGCGGCATTGGGTGAATTTCCAGATGCGCAGGCTCGCTTGGGGGCGCATGGATACAAGGCATAAGACAGGCAGATTGCCAGACTGCCAGCTGGCACGGCTCCGGGCAGAGCGCTCGTCGTGATAGGTGCCCATTTGCTGCTTCGAGGGGGCGGTGACGTTGGGCTCTTCAGGAGTGCAGGTCGAGCTGTCGAGGTGTCGAGCTATCGTGCTGCTATCCGCAGACGGGCCAGGCGTTTGCACGAGGAGCGGCGAGGGCTGGCGGGCTGAGTGGTTGTCGACGGTCCGCGCGGAACAGAGGTCGAACGGTTCCTTTTAGCGGCTGCTGGGCAGGTCGACCATTCACGTCGCACGTCGCCATGCAATTCATCATCCCGCCGCGATCCTCTTCAGCCCTCCATGCTGCTGCGTGCCGTTGCAATCTAGCATATCGCTGTCCGCGCCGTACAATACGCTGGGCGCCCGCTAGCACCTTGGCCTGGCCTGGCTGGCCTCTCACGCGTCGACCATGGCGTATGTACGGCGATGCTCTCCTCCGCTGACTCCTCGCCCGTCTGGTCTGTCCACTACGCTTCTTACTATCCCCTGCCAATAATGAAGCTGCTGCCACTGCATCCCCGCGAGCATGCCCCGGTGCGGCGCGGTACCTGATCGCCTGCGTCCAGCGCCCTAGGCCGAATTCCTGTGTCGCCGGGCCACCGTCGGTACGTCCAATTATTCATCGTTGCAAGCTCGCAGCAAGTGCTGTGCCTTCGCTCCCGGAGCCCCACTGCCCTGGTTACGTGCAGAAAACCCTCCTGTCGTTCCATCATTCCACAACCGGCCTGCCTGCCTGCCAGAAAGCCTACCGTGCTAGGTGCCCGACCCCTCTGGCGTGCAGACGTTGCCGTGCGAGCCCCTTCCTGTCCCTACTACTACTCTGTACCTGCATCCTCGTCCCACACCACCCACCCCGGCTCTTCCTCTTCGAGCGTCACAGAGGTACCACCGCTGCCTGCCCTTTCTCTAATTGCGTCAAGGAAGACACCACGGCCTTCTGTTACAGCGCCCCGTCCGCTCTCTCCCCGCCGCCGCGAAGCCCTCCTCTCCTCCACCTCCACCGCTTTATATCGCCCACCACCTAAGCTCGGGGGCACCTACACTATCTCACTGGCACTGCTATGAGTTTGGATCAGCATATATATGGGTATGAGCTCCCTCCCGCTTCAAGCTTCAGGTGCCCCGCCGGCCTCGAGGGCATGACGCTTGGGACCGCGTGCAACGAGCTCAGAGGGAACATGTGTGCGCTCTCAATGGCTTACTGCCTGCGTGCTCTGCAAAATCTGTCAGATGGACCACTCGATTGAGGTTAGGACCAGGCAGAGGCAGGCAGCACCGCACGGTTGCCGTTCTGAAGCTCCTTGCACCCGGTCCCGAGCTCCCCTCAAAACTACATTCCAGCACCAGTCAAACTTTCTTCTCTAGCAACATGGAAGCTCTCAACCCCCCACCGGGTACATGTTTTTCTTCTCCCGTCTGATTTCAAGATTTCGTTTTTGTCTCCACTTGGGTTTAGCGAATCCTCCACTTTGGCCTGTTTCAAAGCTAACAGGCGCCTGCTGTCAGATCAACGGATTGGCACCTGCCCAGTCCCTCTTCCACCCCAAAGTCCGCCACCTTTCCAAACTCGGCACTGAAGACACCCAAGACTGAGGCTTTTCCTCAGTCGCACTTCCTCGACGCCTGGTCGACGCCTCGAGTCAATGGGCACCAGGACCCCGCCCCGGCGCCGTCCTTTATCCTCTCGACACCCAGAGAACGACCGTCGACTGCAAACAGTCAATCGCTCCGCACCCCCGAAGACCCCGAGTTTCATGTCAACTACCTTGCTGCGAGCAACCTTCCACTGCCTCCTGTCGAGCCTGCACGGAGGCTCTCGTCCTCGCCTGACCCACATTTGGCAAAACACACTGGCGTGACCCTGCGCGAGCACCCGTCAGCTCGGCCCCGGCCGCACAGCATGGACACTTCGCAGATGCAGACACCGCCTCCGACGAGAGATGCTACGTCGAGGCGGAACTTTCGCCAAAACGCAGGTTATGAGTTCAGCACACCGGACACCGTAGTTGGGCGGACACCCGGGCCAATGCCGCCATCCGAGGGGCTCTTCAATCAAACCCCCTTTGGCTTTCCACATCTTCAATTCTCGCCGGATATGCTGCAGTTCCAAAATACAGGCCCAATGTCGGCACCGCCGCTGCCTCACTCTCGGTTATTCTGGGATCAGCCTAATGACGGCAGCCAAATGGATGTTGACATACCCCTCGTATCTGACCCGTTCGGTCCGACCCCGCACAAGTTTGACGGAAACATGAATTGGCCGACCTTCCACACCCCTGCCAATAATCAGATGCAACCGCAGAGTTTCCAAGGCATGCATGGCATGTCGTCTCCAGGGCCTGGACCTTCCTTTTCCACAAGCAACGCCGGAGATGGCAATTCGAGATCAAATCCATTCGTCTCCACGTCCGGTGGTGTCGACCCTAGCATGCTGTTTAGCTTTTCGAGCCCCGGCCCAGCCACTACATCGTTTGACAGCCTTACGCAGATCGCCCACAAGCCGGTCGACAATCGACAACCATATGAAACCCAACTCAGGGATTCGATGCGTGAGAGAGAAATGGCTAAGAAGGCAAAGAGCCAACACTCTCGCACCAGCACCAATTCGTCTTCGGCATCCTTTGAGCCTGCCAAGACTGGTCTGCAGCGAAGCAACACCGACAGTGGCTTTAGAAAGAGCCGGCCGTCTTCGATGGAGTCACGGTCGTCGGGAGGGCCTCCCCCTTTCAACGTACCCCGTCGATCATCACCCTTGAAGCGGCAGAGCAACGGTTCCCTCACGGCCATACCGGAGGTTCGAAGACCAAAGACCCGCCTCATCATAGATGAAACGGGCAGAGCTCGGACTGAGACTGTACCTGCTGATGAAGGCGATGAATTAAGTGGTAGTATGGAGCCTCAGAAAGACATACGACGGCAGTACCCCGGGCTGTGGGCCGATGACGAGAGTGACTCGGAGACAGAGGAGCCAATCACTCTCAGCCGCAATGCATCGTTCAATATGCCTCAACGGCGCTCTTCGAAGCACGGGAGGAGCGACAGCAATGAGCTCACTCGTTCCAACTCGTTCAAGGTCCCAAGGCCTTCTATGCCGTCATCAGGCGTCTTTGACAGGGCTCCTTTCGAGACCCTTCGTCCTCAGAGAAGAGTTGCGGACAATGCACACCGGAGGTTCAGCATGATGGACTTTCCCACCTCCTTTGGCGACATCAAGGAGAATGAGGATCAGGTGGTGTCGGACTCTCCTGGAGACGCCCTGGGTGCGCTAAAGAAGGTCGTTGAGGGTCGGCAGAAGAGAGTTGGTACGATGATTAGCGTCGTTGTCTCTTCCCTTGCTAATACAAATAGATCGCTCTGCCCAGAACACTCTTAAAGCGCACAACCAGCGCTGGGCTCAGGCCAATGCCGACATGGCTCAGGCCAACGCCGCCTCTTTTGACCCTTTCAACAACTCTTTTATCGCGTCGCCGGCGAATAGCGCTACCACGCCATCGACCGACCGTAGCAGCATGTCAGGGGACAGCACCCGCTGCGTCTGCAACGGCGGAGATGATGGTCGCTCCATGGTTCAGTGCGAGTCATGCAACAAGTGGCTGCACATGGGCTGCGTCGGGCTGAATGGACACAACCTACCTCCCGTCTACGTCTGCATATTCTGCACAGGTAACACACCCATCGCACGAGGGGGGCGTATTAGGGGGCCCATACCGGCGCCCTTTGACTCGCCGCTCAACCACAAGTCTGCGTACAGACGATGAACACCCGACTTCGTATTATGATCATTATCGACCCGCACGCAATTTGGCCTCAAACATTCCGCCTTCGATACCCGAGGCCTCTCCTACGTCCACATTTCCTTTTAGCATATGCGACTTCCTTTACCGTCCCGCATCTCGAATTTTGTCCAGCGTTGATTGAGCAAGCAAACAAGCATTCATACACCTGCATACACCCTCACCGGTATAACTTCGCGCCAGTCCCTACAATACTACGTCGCCATTAATGGACTCCGACCGACCCCCTTATCGCCGACCCCAACAAACCGTAATCAAAGCCTCACCTACTCGAACGATATTACCGCTGGCTCAGGAAATTTCCTCGGGTGGGGCACGTTAATAACTCTCCTTGCAAGGGGATGGGTGAGACGGTCGGGAGTAATGCTGACGAGCTCACGTTTTTCCTTACGCTGTTTGGTGTTTCCTTTTAGCTTCTTGACGCTCCTTTATGAATATTATGTGATGAGATGAGACTGGAAATCTAATGAGTGCTCTGGATATGGAGCAGAGGCTCCGGTGGATTGGATGTTAGGAGGATGGTTGGAGAGGGTGAGTGGTGCTGGATGGGGTGTGTAGATATGCTTGTAAGAGAATCTGAGAATCATCTACGTAGCTTATTTGCTGGAATTCCTTCCTCGTGAAGATGCTTGCTCCTTCCTCCTCATGCTGCAGTTCCAAGCTTGAATCTGAAGCCTGCGACTACCCGTACCAAAGAGGAAAAGGATCTTACACAAAGAGAGACTGCGCAAACATTTTTGTCGTGTGTTTAGATCGGCGCAATCGATGTTTCTCCTCCGCACATAACCTGTCTACAGCCACAAAAATTACATCTGGCGCCGGCCTACATACACAACGCACGGCTACACCTAATCCTCCAGAGCAAAAAGAGAGCCTCAGGCGGCAAAAAAACGACGCTCATGGGGCTCGAACCCACAACCTTTGGTGAACATTCGATATTACCGAAAACCAACGCGCTACCATTGCGCCAAAGCGCCATGGAGTGGTTTTCTTAATCGCAAAGGACTTAGAAGATGAGGATTTTGGGACGGTAAATAGTATATAACCGGCGTTTGTGGACGACAAATGGGGCAAGGAAGAACGAGAAGTGGATTCGGTCAAAAACATTGGTGTGTTTAGTCGAGATTTAGGGCGGATGAGTGGGGTGGGGTGGAATATGGTGGGTGCGGGGTTGTGTTGGGCGATGTCGGGCGGGTTCGGCGAGGTGGGCTAGGTCTCTGAGATTGGGAGTCTTATGTCAAAGAAGATGTGAATATGGGGCTTTGGGGCTTTTGCACGAGGGGTCTTGATGAATTCCCGTTCAAATTTCCCGCAATCGGAAGTGGTGGAGCGCATACAGACTAGGATTAGGTACATTCTATAGGATGTTTCATGGCCATTGGCTTTCTTGCGAATGCTGATATGTATCGTAAAGTATTCGTAAAGTATACTCCGTGGCTCTGCGTGCTTTGGTTAGGTGAATTGTCTGCATTTTCCTTTTGTCCCTAGAACGGAACGAGGGGTTTGTCTAAGGTGGCGAGGGCTAGAATGATCAATGTGCGAACGGGTTGGTGGCTCCGTTGACTCATACAATTGAATAGCATGGTATGGTATCACCATGTCTACTTAACGTGCTATCTATACTATATATCTTAACAGGCCCAGGACAGCATCCGCTCATCCGACGCAAAACAACCCTGTGCACAGCAGTTACCCAACGACTAGCAAAAGCATTGAACACTAATTCCCCCTTCGCACACCCCACTCTACATCATCCCCGACGAACCCATGGCATTCCCACTGCCGGCAGTAGTATACGCCCACGAGGGATTCAGAGTCCTCAAGTCAACCTCTCCCCCTCTATTCTCGAAAAGTCCATAGTAGCCTCCTAACTCGGTATACTCGTTTTCCGTGTACTCGCTCGTCATGAAAGCCGTTGCTGACATGTAGCTGGGCTGCTGCTCGAACATCGTCGCTTGGTTGAAGGGGTGGGCGGATTGTGGGACGCTGGGCTCTTGGTGGAAGGTGTGTGATGCATTAGTGGTGTTGATCCTACCACCGGTACCCGGCCATGTCGAATCGTACCCTGAGTCAGGAGAGCCTTCAGCGTTCTGTTCGAACTTGAGTTGTTCTGTGACTTCGGAGAGGGCAGGCATTGTCATGAACTCTGGATCCATGCCCGCGATAGACTCGAAGCCTCGGAAGGGTATATCGGCTGTTGGCAAGTTCGTTTGCGGAACTGGGTCGGAGGCGATTCTAGATCCGCTCTCTAGGGCCGGAATTAGCGCGACGTTCGCGGTCCCTACATTCGATGGTGTCTGGGTGGTTTGGAACATGGTGATGAGCTGTGACTGGCACTCGCGAACGATGTCCACGAGACGCTCTTTGAGCTTATCCTCTAGCGGCTGCGCTTCTTCTTCGACGGCTACTTCGAGTGTTCTGCGGACGAGTCGTGGTAGTTCGAGGCGTGAGAATTCTTGGAAGCGCGCGACGTTTGACGGTTCGCCTGCTTGGCCGGTATTGCAGGGTTGATACTCAATATCTATAGCGGTTAGCCAATAGCCCTTCACTGTAGTACAGCTCACTTACAAGGCGACGGCATAGCTTCCTCGACATCGTCAGGGAAGAGAATACGATAGACACCCTTCCACTTGTCTTCCTCGCTCTGGTATACCAAGCTGCGCTTCTTACTCTTGAGCTTGCGTTCCTGGTCTTTGTCGAACCCTTCCGGCGGTACTTGTTCCCGTATCTCGCAGCCCCGGGTATCTCTCTGATGTTCACGAAGTGTTGGTTCGTTGGGAAACGTGGAACAGCAACGATGGCATTGGATAGGAAGGAGGTGGCGACGGTAGAGGTGCTCCCTAGTCCTGATTAGCATGCTGCTCTTGCTCAGTGTTAAGGACTTTCATGGTCCTGAAGTACTTCTCTGGAGCACTGCTGTGTGGATTGCAACTTACTTGAGTCTCGCAACCGTGATGAACCCAGGATCTCGGCACGATGTGTATGTCTGATGGCGACCGGGGTTACGCTTGTAGTACGGGCAAGCAAACCGCAGCTCGGGCACGGGCTGCTTCCCACTCGTGGATTTCGGATCAGGTCTCCTTCGTTTATGTGGATCGTCGCCGTTCTCGTTCGGCGGTGGAGTACTACCCCCGCTCAAACTCCGTTTTCTGGAGATAAACGATGAACTAGAGTATGTTGATGAACCGCTTGAGCCTACGTAGCCTCCTGTACCGCTCGAGCTGCCGCCACCATGCGTGCGCAACATCTTTTCGAAGATGCGATGGAACTCGACCATGATAGCATCAACTAGCTGTGTCTTGACTGGGGAGAGTAGCGGCCGTAGTCCATCCGCGTCGGGCTCACTGTACGGTGACCCTGATTCTTCTGTCCAATCTGTCTCTTCTTCGGACGACTTGGCCGCATCATCGTGGGACGATGTCAGGGAGAGACAGCGCGACGACGCGGTGAGCTCGGCGATATCCCTACTCTCGGCTGAGGAATCTTGTGCTTCATTCTTGATAATCATTTGTGGCGATGTGGCAGGCGATCGATAGATGTTCTCATCCAGTTCCTGGCGTTCATTCGGTTTCGAGATGGGGATGACGAGGTATTCCTCTACTGGCGAGACGACCGAGTCATTGCGGGGACTATTCTGAGTCTCAAACGAATCTCTAGGACTTAGGAAATGTTTTCTATGCTCTGCTGCATCAAAAGGCGTGCGATTACTAGTCACCTGACGTAGTACACACCCTCTGAGGTGTTCATAGAAGCCTTGTGCGTCGAAAGGCTCAGAGCAGAGCTGGCAGGTAGACACCAGCTGGCCTTCCGATGGCCGGCGAGGGTGTCTGATAGTACCTGTTCGATAGAGTTCCTCTCGCCGGGATAAAGGCACTTGCTCAACACCATGTGAACTGACAAGATGCCGTAGGAAGACATCGCAACGCCCAAAAGTGATGTCGACTGGCGCAGGCGGGCAAAACCCACAGACCATTACTCCCTTGAAGTGGGTGAGGGTATGTCGGACCCTGTCGTAAGCGCGTGCAAAGCCTTTTGTGTGGTACTCGCAAGCCGGGATGGGGCACTTTTCCGGGCGTTCGGCTTGATGCGTAAGCATGTGAGCGGCAAGATCTCTGAACATGCGCCCACATTCGGGGAGCGGGCACACTCCTCTATCCGATTGCTCGACTCCGTCCGGTCGATATGACCTCGCAGATCTTGTTGAAGAGTTGCGACTGCCGATTGTGCTCCCAGTAGTCATGCTTGGGCAATCGTAGTTTTGGACGTACTCGGCATCTTCGAGACGTCTATGAACAAAGCTCCAATCCGGAACGACAAGTGCCGCCTCGGAGTTTTCGAGATCATCTGGGAATATGACCCCGTCGTAGCTCTCTTTGTGTATGTCTAGTTCGTCAATGTCTTTGAGCTCTTGTGAGCCCTGGACACGATGGGTCGATAGAAGATTCTACTGGGCGTCAGCCTTAGATCACGCAGTCCACGATAATGCATGACGCATCCTAGCGCCTTACGCAGATAGACAGCTAAGGCGAGATCACGTATCGGTTCGAACATTCGATGAGGTCTTGAGTAGGGATGACTGGAAACAATACATACCAAGCTATCCTTCGCGCGAGCATCAGGCTTGCCATACCTCTTGAACTCCATCTGGAGGCTATCCAAAGGGCTTCTGCTGAGACGAAATCTGCGGGCGATATTTCCATTCGAGATGTCTAGCTCGTCCCAGGCTTCAGATTTTGATGGGGAGACCGCATCGTACGTGGGTGTTTCAGACGTCCACTCAATCTGGGGGAGTTGATTGACTGTTTCCATCCCTTCTCCCTTTCGTTCGCGCCGGACACGGTCCGCATAGCTTTCTTGGAGAACTGTCCGCATGGTGGAAGAATTGATAATTCGTAGCTTCGTCGGTTCAGTTTCCAAGCGCCGACGGGCCTCTTTTCCGCAAAGATAAAGAATAAGGTCTCTAAGATAGATACTCCTCAGCCGCCAAAGTGTGTGATACCAGAACACCCGAACTGCGGCACCATCACCATCTAAAAGGAACGCTCAAAATTCCACGTTCCCAGGCGAAAACGCATCGAAGGGATATACGCACACGCGCACCTCGCTCTAACTGGCCATCTTTTCTTAGCCTTCGTGCATGCCGGTGAGATCTGCAAGGTTAGCTTGGCCGTCAGCCAATCCGGCAGGCCCTGGTAGAGCAGCTGCATTGTGATTGGCTCCCGTAATACGAGAGAGTAGAACCCTACCCGAATGTCTTACCATTCAATAAACGCTATTGTTTCGAATTTATATTGTTTTGTAGGACGTGGAATACGTCGGACGCGTTGGAGAAGGACGGAATGGGTTTCGCATTTGGCCCGGATAGGCCATTGGCTAGCGGTTAGCAAAGGACGAAGGACTGAATACGGAGCGGAATTGAAGCTAAGTAACGCCAATTGGAAAAAGGTGCCTCGAATGACGACATCACGCCGACTGCAGGTTGCTCGACCCGAGGGTAGCTGCCTGGAGGATGCCTCTCTTGGCTGAACTCCGTGCTGCGTTTTGTAAGCGCGTTGGTTTCCCGAAGAGTATTCGGCCTCAAAATCAAGTCGCGAAGAAGACCTTGTATCTGACTGACATATCAGTGGCAAGCGCACGCCCTGGGTGTTACGCATGAAATACAGACGAGAAAGGTGTGAGCGTGAGGGCAAGAGTAGACGATGATGTGGGTGCCGGCACCAGCACAGACTTACTCAGCCACACAGCCACATTTGTGGCGCTGCCACTTCGAGAACGTCTGAATGTATTCAGCTATTATAGAGTCAAGTCCAAGCTTTTGACTCGAGGCTATTGCGGTGCTTCGTATAATATCCTTCTGTAGATTTCTCGTGTAGTGGTAAATCACAGTACCACCTAACATCGCACCGTAACTCACGCTTCTCAACTTGCAATGACAATGGATAACATGTAAGTTGATTCTGTCATTGAGGCACATATGTATCGCTCAAATCCATCGATGCTGAAAAAGCTCCGTACAGCTTCGGAATCGTATGGTGAGAGAGACCGGATCCTATGCCAATATCTCACCACTAGACCAATTGTTCCCTATTAAAATGCGAAGATTGATCTACCCGTACCAGCTCATCGCTATAGACCCGAGCCACCCCCGAACCATTCAATGAGCGCCCCGTGGCAACCTGAGGGAACTATAAAGAGTAGCACGATTCGTCGGGATTTCCAACCCTGTAATCACCTTACTGAACGTCCCTCGACCCGCCGAGATTGATTCGTCGACGACCGCGAGATCGATCCTAGCACCCCGAAGCCCTTCCGTTAGGAGTGGGCCCACTGAGGTAGCCATATCTTCTAGGCTCCACCCGCCACCTGCCGGCGACACAAGCTGAAAAGTAGAGAGTTTGAATAACCCGTCTCCTTTCCGAGCCTTGAGAAGCGTCTCCATCCAGAACACAGTGCGTCTGGACGGCAAAAGATGGTGAGTACGGCAGTCCTAGCGGTAGAAGCGGTGATGGAGTGTCCGCTAGCCCCTTGTACTCTGCCCATGCATGGTTGAATCCGAGCAACACATTTTCCGAGCAACATAATTTCCGAGACATACAGCTTTTGTAACATTTCGAATTGCTGAAGTCTTTGGTGCAGGTCCATTGCCTATGGAGTCTAGTGATACTTCGGTCAGAAAACCAGCTCTTAGATGTCGAACAAGTCGTGGGGTAGATATGAGATGATCATTCCTAGGTCAAACAGTCGATAAACGATTCCAGTGCCTGGACCATAGCTGAATCGGTCGCTGGCAATGCTGATAGTCAAGGACCGCAAATGAGACACCGTACGTAATATGTGTAATAAACCCACGACCAACGAGAAAGTTACATTCCTGTACTCGATGAGAAGGTCCCTCGGTTGCTCCAAACTCAAGTTGGTTACGCGTCCAATATCCCATGTAACTGCTCCCGTGCTAGAAAGCTCACTCGGTGGCAGGTTCAGAAAAGACGAGCTGCTTCAGTGATGGCGACTTCATCCAGCTTAGGCCCGGTTGGCCTCCGTAAAGGATCTTTGTCTCCAGGTTTGCAAGACCTCGGATAGTCTGTAAACCCTTCGTGATGTGGCAAGCTCGGCACCGATGACCTGCTGTCATAAGATGATGCCGGCGTATGTTTTCGGATTGTGGCAATAGCGATCGAGGCCCAGATCTACCAACACGTTATGGCCAGTACGTATACTGTGGTTAACTTCGACGTAGTGTCGCCCGTCGATCTGTGGTATGCCGATACCCAAGACCTTCAGCTCCGGCAAAGCCATCAATGAGAAGCCCGCCCGCGCCCTATCTGGAATGAAGACGTCCTTCCGTGCATCTTGCATCATTCCCAGCTCGAGTAGAAGCCCCCCGAAACCCTTGGTCTTGAAGAGGACATGCTGTTGGGATGTATCCAGTACTATTGAGACCAATTATGAGCTTGGTAAAGCTCATCGGGAGGAGTATCAGCATGAGTTGTTTTGCACGAGCGACCTCGCGAGCCAGCAACTCTAGCATTTTAGGCAACTCAGCTTAATTCACAGCATAGTGGACAGACACAGAGGCACGAGTCAGTTGTACGAGTCTGTCATACTCAGCTTTCATAGCGTTCCATACTGGACCTCCTTGGCGCTCATGGCCTCCACAGTATGATTGATCTAGACAACCCTACATCTGCGGAACCTGCTCAGTTCCTGATCCTGCCATGCGTGTGTAGTCCTGAGACGTCACATCATGCATCTTCGCCTGTACCGCATCGCTTCCAAGGGTATCATGTGCCCATGTCATTCATAGCTCGAGTGTTCCGGAGCTCTTCCATTTTCTGCCATCTCATAACGTTGCGTCTCATTCCTCGTCCTGCACGAACGGGTTCGCGATCTCCTCGCTACCATCGACGGGCGAAATCACGACGAGCAGGGTGCCGCGGGCGACAATGAGACCGAGCTTTCGGTACCGGACGTTGCCTTCGTCGTCTACTCAAATTTAGCGAAGAAGCAGCTGTCAGAAGGTAAGGCACGCACCGGTCATGGCTTCCTTGACCTCGTCGAGTACGAGGTTCATGAGTTGGTCGTAGCCTTTTAGTGTGCCGATAACTGCCCACAGTCAATTCCACATGTCCCATGTCCAATTGATGCGCACGCACCTTCTCTGCCTCCGCTGAACTTGACGGTGATCTGCTTGTCCATGTATTTGTTCAGGTCGAGGATGTTTTCTTTCTTTGGGCGCTCTGCCTGGCCGCCCGCAGCACCCCCACCGTGAGCTCCCCTCCCTCCACCGCCGCCACCACCGCCGCCTCGTCCTCCACGATCACCACCGCGTCCACCTCCTCGTCCCCGGAATACACCACGCTCGGACATGGCAGCTAGGTCTCGAAGAAAAAGGGAGTCGTCGAAACGTGGGGGAATGACGTGCAAGCTCGTTGGTGAGAGTATTTGGCGGCCCTGGTTCTTGCGCTTTCCTGAGCTTGGAGCAGCACGTGATGACTAATGCATTTCCGCCTAGCTGCAGCCATCACGAGGGGGGTGGAAAGGGCCACTAGTAGCGGAACGGGTTAGTGCTGCATCCCGCACCAGATGGGCCGGGGTCTGCTCTCATTGGCCGGGGCTGGGCCGGCAGTTCAGCACCTGCTCCTCGCAGCCGTCGCCGCTGGCAGGGCCCGCCCGTTGCTGTCGCCGCTCGACACTACGACGACGCGCACTGCACTCCTCTGTCCGTCAACCCTGTCATCGCTTTCGCGCCTCGTTTCTCGTCCAAACATCCCGCTTCTGAGCGAGCAGCGGCTTCGGCGAGCAAGAGCGCGGTTTCACAGCGGGCTGACGGGCTTACTCCCGATCATTTGACGGCCAGAGTGCCGCAGTGCCTGCCCGCACATCGCAGATCCGACGACAGCGGATCCAATCAGCAGCCGGGCTTCGCTCTGTCCGCGGCGTCTAGGCTGTTCGCCGCCTTGTCGCCGCGACAGCACGCCCACCCTCGTGGCGTCGCCCGCAGTTCCCTCTCCGCTGCGTTGCTGCATTGCTCCCACCGCTCCACCTTCACACTCTCTTCGCTCAGCTTACTCCCCAGCCATGGCGCTTTAGCGGCGCGAGATCTGGTCTACTTGCTGGCTTCGACGTCCGGCTTCTATCTACCCTCGCCGCGCCTTCCGTCTCGCCGCCGCACGCTTCATACCGCCGCCGTGAACCATGGCCGACACGCAGACTGCCGGCGCCGTGAGCTCCATTGCTCACGCGCCGCCGCCTCCGAGCGACCTCAAGCGCAAACGGAGCCCTTCGCACGAGCACACGCATCCCGCTCAAACACCGCTGCCAAAGACCGCCAAGACGAGCAACCACCTGCAGATCAATTATCTCGCGAGACACTGCGAGACCGACCTGCCGCTCATCACCAATGACGATACGCTGCCCAACATCTTGTCGCTGCTCAGCGACTACCAGGGCGTGCTGGACCGCCATGAGAGCATGGCCTGCAACCTGGGCGCCCGTCCGCTCGGCCCCATCCTAATCAAGCGCTTTGAGAGGCTATTCGACGGGCCGCCGCGAGTCCTGAAGACACACTGTAAAGACGGGACGACAGTGACTTGGCTGGACGTGGTCGAGTTTGCGCGCAACAAGCCGGAGCAGTTTCAGCTGGGACAGATGAGCGAGGGCGTGCGCGTGTGCCAGTTCTACACCAAGCAGTCTCGAGTCCAGATCTCAGAGGAGGACTTTGTGCTCATATCTTCCGGCATCCCGCAGAAGATGATCCCGCCGCAGCCCATCATCGAGGATGAGGAAAAAGAGCTGGGGACATTGGAGATACTGGAAAAGAATCTAGCGCAGATTTGCCAATTGGCCGACCAGGGTGAGCCTAGATCCCGTTATTCCCGCTCACTTGCCCCTGGCGAGTTGCGCGTCCCTTCATGCAAAGGGCTGCGTACGCGGTTTTGAATGCCAAGACTATCATTGGTCAATGGGCATTTTAGCTAACCCAACACAGTTGCAGCTCGTACACGCCAGCTTAATCATAGATTGAAGGGACGGAAGCAGGCTATCTTGGACCGGAGAGCAACAGCTAGCCCCGCTCCACCCATTCGACCCGCGAGCCCTTCTAATGTCGCCCTGATGAACGGCGCTCCACTAACCAGCGCAAATCTTGCCAACATCCCTCAGTCCTCACAACAATCGTCGCCTGGAAGCGGAGGCTTCGTAGCTGTCAATGCTCGTCCTCATCTTGAAAAAGGCGCGTCGTCATCCACCCGCCATGAGCTCATGTCCAAATTTCACACTGTGAACGAGCGGAGACCATCAGCGCAGCCTTCAAACGGTACCGTTGACGCACGAAGGCCTTCGATCGGGCATCAAGGTCCTTCTCATCCCGCTACACCGGTCCAAAATGCTGCAAAACCCCCTTCTAAGCCTGCAGAACTGGGTCCATCGAACATAGTGCAGCAGAGACCTCCACACATGTCAGAAGCCGAGCTGCACCATGTTATGAACTCACCCGTGCCTATCCCAAACACACCCTCCAGTCTTCTTCCGGCTGCGAGTCAGCGCGCTCAGCAACCCCAAGAAAAAGACGATGGCGGCCCTTTCAAGGTCGAAATGGTTCATCGCATGGAAAGTCTCGCCAAAGGCGAGCGCATTCTACCACCCTGCGATCGCTGCCGTAGATTACACATGGACTGCCTCAAGAATCTCACCGCTTGCATGGGATGCACTAAGAAGCACGCAAAATGCTCATGGAAAGAAGTTCGTGAGAGTGAACTTCGAGGAGGCAGCATCGCACACCCGCCACGCGCCGTATCGAGCGGCCATCACAGCGATACCGACGAAGCGGACCACAGTCCGAACGGCCATTCCCAAGGTCGCGCTAGCACAGGGTCTCCCGCAGCCATGCCGAGTCCATACCGTCCAAGTATGACACCTTCACACATCACGCCGGCACCCCAGCAAGGCTTCTCGCAAGAACCGCTGCGTATGCCATCGGTCCGTAATTCGCCGCCTTTTCTAGAAAGAGAACGTGAACGACCTGCGGGGGTAGAGGCGCAGCTCCAAGAGGCCGCCAAATCGGGTCTTGCGCACGCGAATGCGAATGTGAGATTAGGTGGTACACATGAGGGCAGCAAACCGCCGGAATTCCAGACGCTTGTTGCTTAGGAAGGTATGAGGAGGCGGAGTCCGCGGGAAAGTGGCGCTTAAGGCTGAGGTACAAAGCGCGGCTCAAAAGCAAAAACTTTGGGGTTTTAATATGGGGCATTCTGCGCTGGGACTCTGCTCGTTACGCTTTGCAGATAGCGACTTCGACATGGCAACCTTTGAACGGGCGTCAGTAACACTGAGGATTAGATACAGATTATGCTTGTGCTTTTTGTTGTTGATTATGCGGGGTGTTTGGGAGGGGTTTATGAGAGTTGGAGTCGGACTGGAGTTGGGATGATACCAATTCACTTTGCTTGCTTCTTCTGTGGGGCGTTTTGTTACCTGTAGGAGGGCTGGGGATCGGGACATCTAGGAGTTTTTGTAGCCCTGGATTTCGACTTCTCATGTGCAACACACGATCGGTACGGTGTTGATGAATGAATTTTCTTATTTCGAGATAGATGTAGGGAGGTGGCGGAGTAGTTGAGTTGAAGCGAATTTAATACCTTCACATATGTGCTGAGTGTTTGCTGTTCACAGTTCTTCACGCAAGTAACATTGTTATTACGGTCTGCTTGTGTCGGGGCGTGGGTTTAGTCTTGTATGGTAGTCATTCAAGCTTGGACAAGCAGACTCCTAGTCTCGATGAATTCATATCATGATCGTCATGTACATTACATTATATACGCTAGTAAACCTCATAACGTCAAATCACGTCTCCTAAACGACTAAACTAATAAGGCGTGTTAGCCTTCTTAATAGCGTCCCAATCCGTCACGCCCTCGCCCGACTGGTGTCCCTGCCTCGCTTCCGGGCCCGGCTCATGGTAGCCCCTCAAATTGGGATTCGCATCGGTACCTCCAGTTCCGGGACCGTACTTCTCCACGTTCATGGGGAGACCGGTGTGCGGCTCTGTAACGTTGTGGCCGCTGTATTGGCCCTGTTGGCCCTGCTGGGCCTGTGGGCTAGAGTACGAGTCGTCGGCGCTGTAGATGCCGGAGCTGATGGGGCTGTGAAAGTGTAAGTCTAGGTAAAGGGATGTTGGTGTAGAAGAGGAGAGGAAGGAGTAGATTGGATTGGTCTGGGGAGAGAGAACTTACTGGTCGCCATGGGAGATGCGGTCTTTGTCTCCAATCGGACCGTCGGTGCCAATGTGCTCACGCTTGCCCGTGATGGGAGAGCGTTCCTGGTGCTGCTGTTGTTCCCAAGCCTCGCGGGCGGGATGGCCTGGCGGCGGCTCCTTGTGCAGCTTGTTCCTGTTTTTCCTGCCATCGCTGTCAGACTCATGGAGCCCCTCATAAGCAGCCGCTCCACCAACACCAGCCGCAGCGCCGGCACCCGCGTACTCCTTCGAATGACGCGGGCTATCACCAGAAAGCCGGCGATCATTCTCGTCAGTGCTTTTCCTCTTATCCTTGTCGCGATGCAAGAAGCCAAACAGCCCATGCTTCTTCTTCTCGCCCTCCTCTTCAGTGGGATGCGCCTTCTCAACCTCCTTCTCACGCGCGAGCTGCTCTTTCTCCAACTCCTTCTCACGTGCGTGCTGCTCCTTCTCCAACTCCTTCTGTCGTTTGTGTTCCTCAGTCGCGACGAGCTTGTCGTGGTGTTTCTGGTCTTTGGCGTGCTGGTGATCGAGTTCCTTTTGCTTGTCGTGTGCGGCTTTCTCGTCAGCTTTGTGCTGGGCCTTATCGTGCTCTTTCTGCTTCTTCTCGAACGCCTTTTGTTGTTCTTTGAGTTCATGCTCTTGAGCTTTCTCGGCAGCTTTACGCTCTTTTTCGGCGTCGCGCTGGGAGTGGGCATACGCACCTCCGGCACCAGCGGCTGCGCCTGCTGCGCCTACGGCGGCGGCGTCACGCTTTTGGTGCTGGGAGTTGGGGTCTTGAGTGGGGTCGTGGCGTTGTTGTTGCTGGTTCACTGAAGACAGCGGCGGTTGCGAGCTCCCTTGAGTAGGGTACTGTTGCTGAGACAACCCAGATTGTTGCGTACGATCATCTCCGCGGGTTGCAGCATAGGTACCCGCGCCGGCGGCACCGAGACCTCCGGCGACGGCAGCATCGCGGCCGTAGTGGTGCTGAGGTTGCTGGGTTGCTGAAGTCGTTTGAGGATGCTGAGAAGCCTGGCCGGAAGGAACTTGCGGGGACTGGCCGGAAGGATACTGTTGCTGGCCTACACCAGATTGCTGTGTGGGCTGATGGGGAGTATGTTGTTGAGCAAGAGGTTGCTGTGTGCGGTCGTCTCCACGAGTTGCCGCATAGGCGCCTGCGCCAGCGGCACCAAGACCGCCGACTACAGCAGCATCACGACCGTAGTGATGCTGAGAGTCTTGGGGTTGTTGGCTCGCTTGGGTAGGGTACTGTTGCGGAGATACAGTAGTCGGCTGGGTTGCAGGAGTCGAGTTGTAGTGCTGTTGGGCCACGGCAAGTTGGTGAGTTGCCGGAAACGGGTTGTTGTGCTGCTCAGCTGTAGAAGTTGGCAGTGTAGAGTCGTTTCCACGAGTAGCAGCATATGTCCCCGCTCCGGCAGCGCCCAGACCACCTACGGTGGCTGCATTGCGGCCATAGTGGTGTTCGGTCTTCTGATCCTGATCACTGGTGCGCTGCGAAGTGCCCAAAGAAGGGTTGTGGGCACCAGGAGCAGAAGGATCATAGCGTTGATCATTCAGCGAAGCCGTGGGCTGCGTTGCGGGATGGTCACCGTATGATTTGGTCGCTTCGTACGCGCCGTAACCGGCGGCACCAGTACCTCCAGCAACGGCTGCATCACGTCCGTAGTGATGCTCCTCTTTCGGGTGTGCCTTCTGCTTCTGTGGGTCGGGAAGCACCCTAGGATCTAAAATGTTTGCTGCGTTGCTTTTATGCGGACCCACTGTAGATGGCGCAGGATCGTCAGAAGTGGGCCCGGCGTGGTGGTGTTTTTGAAGAGCTGGGTCTGGTTGAACTCTTGGATCCACGACATTCGCGGTATCGGTCTTGTGAGGACCGATAGTAGACTTCGCTGGGCCGGAATCTGGCTCATTGGCTCGCTGGTTAGCGTACATGCCAGCAGTGGTGGCAGCGCCAGCGCCGGCTCCGACGAGCGCAGCATCTCGACCATAATGATGCTCCGACTTCTCTTCGATGGGATGGGCAGTAGACTGGGTGCTAGGCTGCGTGGCAGCATGAGTGGAAGGCTGAGCCTGGGAGGTGGTGGGTAGCCCACCCCCAGTCAAAACAGCATCTCGACCCTGATGCTTCGTGGAGGTTGTAGGATCATACTTCTGCTGGTCGTACGACGGAGCCGGTCGGTTGTCCACACGAGGGTCAACCTGCTTGGAACTATAGGGGCTTGCCTCGGTCGGAAAGATATTGTCACCGGTCTGCGTGGGATCATCCTGACCATGCCTTCCAGCGGCATATGCACCAGCACCTGCCGCTCCCAATCCTCCAGCGATCGCAGCGTTTCGTCCATAATGGTGCTCAGAATTCTCAGACTCATCTGCGGAACGCGTTTGAGGATGTTCTAGTGTGCCGGTATGACGGAGTTCGTGTTGATCTCCTGAGCTGGTAACTGGCGCATCTTTGCTTTGAAAGTAAGAAGGCGCAGATGACTGGTTGACGGGCGTCGGGCTGGGGAACTCTCCCGGGATGTGCATACGAGGTTCGCGCGTATCCGATACGTTCGTTACGGGCGCCGGCCTTGTAGACTGCTCCGAAGTGTCTTGGGGACTTCCACGGAATGCAATGTGGCGCCCGTCCCCTTGAGCGGGTTCCAAACCACGGGCGGATGGGGAGTGAGTATTTGCAGCAGCAGCAGTAGCTGCGGCCAGAGCTTCAGGGTGATGGGTCTGCTTTCCCACATCTCTTTCGTTGTTAGTATGAGATTGACCGTACGACGGCGTGGCAGCGGCCGCAGCACCTGCTAGGGCTTCCTTCCCATGGCCATCAAGCACACCCACTTCCTTCTCCTTCGTACCTGGCTCTCGCTCACTGGTGATGTTCTTCTCCGTAGGCCGGTTATGCGTGACACCCCCAGCTAAGGGGAATGCTCGGTCAGCTCCAGAGTGCGCAGTCGTCTCGGGCATCTCGGGGATGTGAGTTGCGCCGTAGTTATCGTCGCGCATGAGTCGACTCGACTGGGGGGCGCCAAAGCGGCCCTTGCCGTCGTCGATGGGGCCATCAATCCCCGGTTCACCTCTCGAACTACCTGTCGTGCCACCTCCGAGAACCTGACTTCCTCCCAAGCCCTGCTGGGAAGGATGGTCGTTTTCCAGTGCTGAATTTGAGGCGCCTTGCGGAAAGCCGATGACACCAGACTTGATGCTCGCAGTGCTCATCTCTTCGCCCGGGACGCCCGGTCGAGTGCGAGCTGTGTCGGGGCGCAGCGAAGAGGTTCCAAGAGCTGAGCCGGGTTCACTCTGCCTCACGTTGGCCGTGTTGGAGAAGTGTGGTGTACTGTCGGTAGTTTTGGTTCTACAGAAGCAAGTACAAGTTAGTCAAGCACATCCACGGTGGTACCAGAGCATCAGCTGCCTGAAGGGAAGCTGCTTTCTTGGAAAGAGTACGCTACAATACAGGACGGCAAGGGTATAACATCACTGCTACTTACGGTTCTCCTGAAGGACTTCCGTGAGTGAACTGATCGAAGATCGGATGAGGTCTAACGTAAGTTAGCGACCGACAGCATGAAATTTAACAGAGAACACTAACATCTCGCTAGAAGTATCCTTTCTAGAATGGTCCGTAGTAGGAGGATTGGTCTCGTCGCGGGGTCCATCGCCATCCTTCCGGTGGCCGGAGCTATGCACTGTTAAGACGTTGGCCGTCGTCATATGCGCGAGACACTTACATGACGCTCTTGAGTTTCTCCATCCTTTCACTTTTGTACCTCTTTCAAGGTAGCTGTAATTAAAGGTGAAGAAGGGTATCGTAGGATAGTTGAAAGTAGGACCAGGATCAGGATGGGAATCCAAAGCTGAAATAGCATCGTGGAAGGCACAAAGACCATGACCTCATTATGGCCAACCTAGCTGCGGGAAGCCGCAACCCCGCTCCGTCCAATTGGAGAGCAATACCACGGGCTATTACTTGGTTCTTGGTGCACTCAATGCAGTAAGAAGGCGTTCAGAGTTGCGCATGCCGCAAGCCTGTGGCTCATTCTGGAGCTCCTCGGACTGAGATCAAGCTGCGCGACTACATCGGATCGCCGTCATCCTGGTCGCTCTCGGGAGTTTCACACTGCTGTTAACATCAGCAAGGTCTTGCCTGGCGGGTCTGCGCTTTCCAATGCGTGACGAGGATCATCATTGTTGCGATGTCCCCCAGTATGATTCAATGTGCTGCGGGCAATTTCCAGCAATACCATTTCAGATGTCGACGTGAACTGTCGCACCCCTCCAAACGATGACGCACCGCGCGAGGGATCGCCGTGCTCCCCACAGTGCCTAACAGATGACAGCAGCCACAGTGTCATCCACGATGCAAGTTGCAAGCGCGGATGGCGTGCGCCTAGAAGGCGACAAGTACGTCTAGGTACCAAGAGGGAACAAAATACACAAGCGTGACTCCGTCACCCAGGTTGATGAGCTCATCCCTCACGTGATCCTCAGGATCCCGACAGCGCCGTCCACACTTCCAGGCGTTCGGGTTGCGGCTGAAAAGGTTCACGGCTGGCTGCGCTTGGTGCTCCCACCATCTCATCTTTGTCCAAACGTCTTCCTCCATTCCCAGCACCAGATGCCGGTCCGGCCCTCAACAACATGCGCCGCCACCAGCCTCTGTTCGGGAACAGGCGGAGTGCGCGCGGCGGCGCTGGGAATAAATCGCTCATCGCTTCTCTTTGTGGGTCTAGTTCTGCCAGGCCCTCGGCCGGACCTGGTACAGACACCGAGACCGAGGAGCGTATCGTCGAAGCGGCGGCTGCTAATCGCTGCAGCTAATCACTGCGGCAATTGTTCGCAGCAAAGCCGTTTGATCAGACTTCTCGCGTCTCAGACCTGCCCTCTTCTCATCTCTTCCAACAACCATCGTGTGGGGTAGTAACGCGACCTCAAACCGTCCCGTCCCGTCGCGAACAAGCCGATTGCGCACGAGACCACCTCCACTCGTCCGAACTACCCTGATCCCGCAAACCGAGTGCACACGCGGTGCCCGAGTACTTGAAGTCCGAATACCCTCTCTACCCAGAGCGCAGTGACATTCACATCGAATGCGCAACATCACTGTTAGCGTCGGAACAGGCAGGTCGGGGTGCAGGGGCAAGGTCACTACTCGACCCACAACCTCCGCTAATAGCACGTCGGCGCACCCACCGTCATAAGAACGGCTCGCCCGGACGTTGGAAACACCGTTTTCGCAACCCCTTACAACCCTCACGTCCGATTCCTCTCCCAAACGTCCCCGATCCACCCACCACCACCACCACCACCCTCTCCACAATGGCTCTCCGCTCCCGCCTCCGCCGCGCCTTCACCCGCGGCTCCGAAGACGACACAAACGCCCTCTCCAAAACCTCCTCAAAATCCAAAACCTCTTCAAAATCCAAATCAAATCCCAACGTCTACGGACCGAACGACAAATTGCCGCCGTTAAAATATCGCCGACCCGTTGCACCAGAGCACAAGGCACATCTCGAAGCGTTTAGCTGGGCCAAGGCATGGCGGCGGAAGAGCGTGAATAGCGTGTACTCGCCAATGGGGAGTCGCATGCCCAGTCGGCGAAACAGCTTCCAGTCGTATGGGAGGAGGAGTTTTGCAAGAAGTTGCAAGAGTTTCACCAGGAATGACGATGGGAGTGCCGTTGATAGTGGTATTGGAGCTAGTGTTGCTGGGGATGATAGGCCCGAGTTGCTGCGTGAGGGGAGCGAGGAGGAAGGGGACGTGACGAATGGTAAGTTCCAAATACTAGTCTTATGATTGTGGTGTATGCTAAGCCAACGCAGTCGGTCTTTCCCGACCTCCCACAAACGATCCTGCTACGCGCCGAAGATCTACCTCCACCGGCGACCGCCGCTCGCTTTCTCTAAGCTCCCACGCCGCAACAGCTGATCGAACTCGCCGCCCTTCGACAAGCAAGACCGACGCCCCATTCACACAAGAAGATCTCGAACTCGCCCTCAAAAGATCAAATCTCGAAGCTACCAAGGAAGAGTCCGACCGTAGCGGCAACGCTACACCTGGGAGTCCCAACGGCAGGCCGCTCAAGGTGCCCTATGGCGATAACATAATGCATGTGGAGAGGCTGCGGGAACGGGAGAGGATGGCGAGTTGATCTAAAAGCCACGCATAACGACGACATCTGTGTATACGACTTTGCATTGGGTTGGGAGGTTTGTTTTTGTATTTGTGTGCATTTTCAACGGCGTACCAGGAAAGCGGTCTCTAGACGGGCGTTGATACATGGGTCTGGGTTGAATAATTCTGCATATAGACGTTGGCACCACTGCCACATCCTGCATCGCAATGAGAGATCTGTACTTTGACACTATTAACCTGTCGCTTTTATGCTTCGTGGCGTTTATTACACTACTGACGTGCGTAAGGCGATTTTCCCCGATGCGAGATACATCCGTTCGCGACGCTTCCTCAGCACCGAGGTCCGCGAAGACGACAGCGACATCGCAAGGCTTACGTTACTCCATGCCCGTTTGTGATTACGGTTTAGATTGCGCGGCCGCACGCTCGATGGCCTGAATACGATTACTATGACATTCAGAGATTTTCCCAAGAAGTACACTGACGCAGGGCGGTTTTCCCCGAGCGGGCTTACTCACGAGTCCTCCTACCCCACGACTCCCCGAAGCGAAGACTCTCAACACCGAGCCCTGAAACAGTAAGATCACTTCGGTGCAAGTACATTACCGCAATGCGCCATGCGTCTTTCATCGAGATATGGAAGATATGGGTGTGGAAATGTGGAGGACACTTCCGCTGACGCACTTCAGCTGTGCCATCCAGCCCACCAACCGCTACGCATGTCATGAACGAGCAAGTAAGCCTCAATGTACCGCTGAGGCGTTCAGAAACAAAGAAGAGGCCGTTTTGCAACACCGGTAACTCAACCCCTGAGCTGATGTCGCACACATTTTGATACATCAAGCGGGCTTCTTACGGAGCTCCAAATCACATCATGAGCATGTGGACTCCACAGCGCTTCGCCAGCCTGTGTTTTGTACTTGTAGGCCAGCCTACCAAAAGGTCGTTGGTCAGCCCGAGATCTGGCACATGCCCAGCTGGCGTCAGAAATACAGTCCGCAACGCTGTCCCAATAACATCACCAGAATAGCCGCTATTGAAGTCGCGACAATGGAGCCGTTCTCGACCGCCGTTGGGATCAATGTTGTACCGTGTCTAATACAAACGGGAATGTAGTGTCGGTCGGGAGCGACGAGCCTGTCACTGCTACCGGGGTACCGACGTCGAGCGCAGGCGACAAACACGCGCCACATGATGTCTGACACCTCATGTGTCTTATCCCATGGCGGACTGGAAACTTGTTTCCCTCACTGTAGATGTCTAATAGAGTGGTGGCGATCCAGCATCGCGAGTATGGTCGTACCAACGTCGAACGTTACGAGCTCCACGATACGGACAAAGCAACTCACAACA
>Ga0247803_1000345_pt1 | contig 26090 bp, 37 predicted proteins | sample UWRJL014104B1_FD_180928 | JGI IMG/M metagenome (GOLD analysis project Ga0247803, IMG submission 180928) | Plant litter microbial communities from Arlington Agricultural Research Station in Wisconsin, United States - UWRJ-L014-104B-1 | ecosystem: Environmental > Terrestrial > Plant litter >...
CTTAGCCGCCACCACCCCCGCCCACATCCTCACCGTGCACCCCGCTCCGCAGAGGCCCTCTATCCTCAAGACCTCAATCCCACCAAATTTGCGAACACCTTCGCCTCCCACCTCAACACCCACCACGCCTCTGCCCCCCTTCGAGTCCCCCTTATCCGCCTCCGAATACCCAAACAAAGAACCCTCTGCCCTCTTATCCCGCGCAAGCGCCTTCGTTTGCTGCTGCGGCGCCCTCCAGAACAACGTTGTGCAACTTGAGGCTGTAGTGGAGCTGCCTAGGTCAATCAAGCAGGGAGATGGGACGGATAGGCATGAGTTTGATGTGCAACAGGAAGCGCGTATATGAGTTATGTTATTCGTAGATTGGAGGCGCAACTCTACGAGGTAGAGATTTTGTTTGGATGAAGATCAAGAGGGGGAGGGGAGGGGGCAGGAGATTGCTGGTGGTAATGGTGGGACGGAGAGGACTGTGAGGTGGTTCGAGAGAGGAAGGAGATGGGCGGTGATTCGTAGAGTTGATTGGGGTGAAGATAGTATGATGTTGTCACTACAGAGCTGCTGGATGACATTAAAGAGGCTGAAGGAGATTTCCACGATCGTTTGGCATGTAAAATATTCCGACTCTTATTGTTGAGCTGTTCGTAAAGACTCGTGTATGTTGCTCTGATACCACAGCAGAACATCTGGTACCGCAGCCTCGGTAGCGCCGCCTACTAAGTCTAGATAGTCTCTCTAGTAGACCCCCATCGGACATCACGCCCAACTGCAACCCATCCATCCAGCTCGACATTCCCAAACCAACACTCGACTACGTTGAAATCAGACAACAGTATCCCAGTACTATGCGCCCGTCGTATTCGCGAGCACGCCAACGCGGCAGCGCTGTTAAGAATAGATACGAGACAAGCACACAACCACGATCTCGCTCGTAAGATCAAGGCCAATCACAAACACCCATTTCGGTAAACTACTCGCATCACTCGCCAAACTCTGGATCTAAGCCCACTCTCACCATGAACAAAGTAACAGCACACGACTTCTCGCCCGCCTACCCGACTGCGCCATCCCACCCCATCTCGCACGACTCACTCTCCATGCATCCAACTAGTCCACCAACCTTCCACCCAAACACCCGTCCCCCGGAAATTAAGCCAGAAACTATGCACGCAATCATCGGCCTGCCCGCATTCCCTCCTTCCAGATCCACCCGCGGCAAAACTCTCCCCGCCGCACCCGTCTATGTGAAACACGCAACACCGCCACCCAAGACTAGCCCGGATCACCCACGAGCCCACTGCAGAAAAGACGGTGGGGTGTAACTTTGCACTAGAACGATAGTGGATAACTTGTTTCTTCGGTGCGATTTAGCGGACGACGTCTGGTCTTGGAGCTGAGCTGCTTGCGTGGATGTGGATGGGTAGCGGACGAATTCGATGCCGGGGTGGTTTGAGTCGTACTTGCGAGTGTGGCATGTCTGGGGACGCCGCTGAAGGTAACCGAGACACGTCGTACCTGCGAGACTGTGCGGGACCGCTTACCTCGCTCTTCGCACTGCAGCACGGCTTGCCCATCTCACGTCACCCTCCGTCTCATCAACACGACGTCCATCGAACCTACCTACTGCCACAGCAAGACAAACAGATCACGCAGTAAAGCCCCAGTAACCAATCTCTGATGCGTATCAAGCGTTTCACAGCGCATCCCTCGCGCATCCGGCAGGAACACGAGATTGCACGGCCAGGCCGTTTTGACGGTCGTACCCCACAAAAGCCGACGATTCCTTCGACGCAGAAGCAATTAAAGCCAAACAGGGCGGCGTCGTCATGGCGTTGGGCCTCTGCGGTTGATGAGGGTGAGTCTGTGATTGCAAAGTAAGGCGCATTTGCTCCGAGACAACAATGGCATCTGTAGCTCAGCGTGCGACTGCATGGACGTGCATGACCTAGGCAGAAAGAGTCTGACGAGGACACGTAGAGTACGGCTACGTAGAGTACGGCTGAAGGTAGGTGTGGCAAGTAATGTACTAAGATAGTGAAAACAGGCATGTATGTGCAAGTGGTATGTAATGTAAACAATAGATGAAAGATCTTCATACATTGACAGATCTAGAACTACGACTAATCGTGCCTTCTAAGTGGCTGAATACGGATAGGGATATCATAATACTTCGTCAAAACAATATTCTGGAGGGATTACCCCATGTAGTAACCAAAAAACACCAGTGACGCCAGAGGGGGTATCGTGACCTCCATGTCCCAGCCAGTAAACGCCATGCGGAGAGGATGCCAATGCACCGGAACGCCATACAAGTGTGCAAGTGGAAAACGACAATGTGAGAAGTGCATGAAACAAATGGACAGGTGGAGATGTGGATCGTGGCGGTGGGGCCGGCTGACGGTAAGCGTGGATCGTCCGATGAGTGGGACAAGGGATGCATGTCCACGGATGCAGGGTCGCATGAAATTCATGCGATCGTGCAGGAAGGAAACGAAACGAAACGAACGAAACATGCGCATAACATGCAAGGCAAGAAGATAGCCGCGTAATCCCCACGTTCATGCTAAGAACCTCTCCAAGGTCGCATGATTGTGGCGAAAGCGTTTAGAGCAGGTCCATCAGGCTCTTCCGCTTGCGGATCTTGCGCGACTTTATGCTGCCATGTGCCGCGGCATCCTCTTCTGGGAAAGGAGGGAGCTCGAGCATGGGTTCACGCTCATTGGCGCCGCGGGCAATCATCCGTTCCGACGCAAAGCGACGTGTTGGCGGGGCGGGCATGATGGTTACGTTGGGCATCTCGTAGCTGCTCTGCGTAGACGAGCGGGCCATCATGCGGGAGTTGCGCTGGAGTTTCTTCAGAGGCGAAGTATTGGATGCGGGTGGGGCGGTCTGCGGTGTCATGGGCGAATAAGGACTAGCGGGCGTGAGTGGCATGTTCCCTGGCTTGCCGTTGATCCTGGAATCCCATTTTCGCGTCGACGGGGTGATTGCAATTTTAGCCATGGAGAGGCGTGCCGAGATGGAGCGAAGGCGCTTGTGCGGTGGCGATTTTATAATCGGGGAGGCGGAGTTGATGGTGGTAGATTCGTAGGGATCGGAGCTGAGGAAGGCGTGGGGTTCCGGGGATTGCGGTGTGAGTGGTAGCACTGGGCCCATTGATGATGTGCGGTTTGCACTTGCGCGGAGGAAGAGCGAGGAGCGGCGGGAGAGGGGGTGCAGGTTTCCTGTTGCGCTTTCTGGGCGGATGGAGGTTGTGGATTTTTCGCTGATCGAAGACGAGGTGCTGCGGGTTGAGCTGCCTTTGCATGAGGACGCCGAGTCGGAGAGGTTCAGGGCGCTCTTGTTGCTGTGGGCGTAGGGGCTGCGTGATGTGGAGGGTCGTCGTGAGTCGATGCTGATTGCGGGTGAGTTGGAGCGGGTTGTCGATGTGCTCGGCATCATGGAGTAGCGGGCCTGCTTGCGTTGGGCATCGTCGGTAGTGGTGACGGGCGGTTGTTGGACGGAGGCTCGTCGTTGGACTGTTTCACGGGTGGGCGAAGCGAGTGAGGCGAGATCGATGACTTTGGGCCGGCCGGCCACGACGTAGGAAACGGTGACGGCCATGTCGCAGGGTTTGCCCTTGACCCATTTGGAGACGGACATCTTGCGTGCCTGGAAGCACTGCTTCACCGAGTGGATGCTGACATCGGAGTCGTAGTCCTCGGAGCTGTTGCCGTCCAAGGGAGAAAGATCCTCTTCGCTGGAAAGATAGCGTTCTTGGAAGGAAGCGCGGTCGGTGGCGACCATTTTCTGTGCTGCCTGCACGGCGGCCTGGTCTATCCGCAGGGTCTCGGTGTCGAGGTGGGACAAGTCGGGCGAGGAAGCTGAGCTGTCGGAACGCTCAGGACGGGGCGAGATGGGCGTCTTCTCGAAAGACCATTGCTGGAGCTGGGTCGACACTTGAACGTCGACCATGTTTGCGGCTGGGGGGAAAGTGTCAGAAGAGGATATGCGCGAGGAATGAGGCAGCGGGGCGGCGTTTATGTGTGCGGAATGGACGTGGGCGTCGGGGGTGAAACGTTGGGCGCACTGAGGCTACGCACCAATGGTGAGAGGAATGTGGTGCGGTTCGGGAACACCAGAAGCGGGCGTCGGAGCGAGACGCAGGCGGTAGCAGACGGCGACGGCGAGGGTGAGGGCGAGGGCGACAGCACGCGGCACTGCAGTGAATGCAGTGGTAATAAATGGCACGAAGAGGTCGCGGTGCCGATATAGAGAATGTGTGGAGGGGCGAGGGAGCGCATAGCAGCACTATCGGGCATGGTATATCAGATATATTGCGGACGAACTTTGGCCGTGCACGCGGCCGTGGTTTCAAGTCCCCCACAGGCGAGGACGCGCTGCCGTGCAGGAGTCAGCCAGCGACTCCGGGGCGTCCTGAGCGCACGCTAGCCGGCGATGACAATCTCCTCGCTGGCAAGTCCGACGACATGGCGTTGGCGTTGGCGTCGCCGTCGCCGTCCATGGCCTCACCACAGCCGCTGTGCACGGCGCGGGCTGACCGTCAGGACGTCAGGACGCCAGGACGCCAGGACGCCAGCACCTCAGCACCCGGGCTGCCCTCGATCCGCTGCTAAGCATAGAGCGTCGATTGGGCTGCGTACAAATGTTTCAGCAGGGCAGAGGCAGAGCAGATGGCGCTCTTCAGCGCAGTTCGTGCATTCGTTCCCCATGCGTGCCGTCTCGTGTCCTGCCGCTCGCTCAGGGGCACCACCACTCACAATCTCGCACGCTTCTGACGCCAGAGGCTCCGCTGTGGAGAAGCTGGTTGGCGCCACATCCGCTTTGGGACCCGTTGGAGCGGTGACTGACTGGAGACCGTGAGAGACCCTTCTTTTCCACTTCCCTGAACCCTCCCGTCGTCCCCCAACCGTCGCCGTGTCACTGTCCACTGTCACCGTCGCTCCGTCGCTGTCGACCATGTGCTTGTGCCATCAACGAGCGTCGTCGTACATGTGCACCGTCTTGAGGCCCTCGACGCTTCACCCCATGCTACCGCCGCCAGTGCCGACACGGCGCCCTCTGCAGACGGTAGAGTTTTCTTCTCGGCCTTCGTGTCGTCTCTCCGTATGCAGCATCTGGCGAATGGCAGTCCGCAGACGCACATGCACCTCGTCTTCCTCGCACCCTGCGCCTGCGCTCTGCAGCTTGGCCAGGCCGAGAATAGCGCGAATGTCTCGCCAACCGAAAAGCCCGCCCGCACTCCCTCGTCGTCTACGCGATAGATGAAGCTGCAACCCCATTCGACCTCCATCTCACCACATGCTTGCCCAATTCGTCTTCGCCTCCATCTATCGCAATCTAATCGTGTGCAGTGCAAAGGCCGTTTAGGCTTGAAACCGTGCACTGGATCCGTGGGCTCCCTCGCCGCGGGGGATGTGCGATCCGCAACGCCGCAACGGCCAAGACAGTCAGCCAGCTCGACGAGGACGAGAATACTCTTTGGCCGTACGTTCGCATGGACAAGAATAACCTCGTCGGAGACAGCTTTGGTCATGTTACACTCCAGTAGATGCACCGGTTCCACAGCCACGCACTGCACTCGGTGCACCACCACCACTTGAATCTACCCAATCAACCTGCACCCTTGGAATGCACCCCAACGCCATCGGACCTTTTCAACATCCGTTTAGATAACGCGTGACCTTACCCACCACCAGAGTCCGAACATCCGCCAGTCTTACGCACCCAAGGCTTAGACTTTACGGCATCTCCCCCAGCAACCTCCGTAGACGATCAACTCTTCCAACTCCTACCCATTACATCATCGTATCCTCATCCACTGACCCACAAGCCCCAAAGCCACAAGATCATCGCCAACGGACACCACGCTCCACCCACGTTGCGATCAGCACGGACAATCCAGAGATCTTCCTTTTCTCCCCCCTCCCAGCATGAACGGCGCAGATACCAACCACGTACTCACCAACACATCCACCAACCGAGCGATAAGTGATCACCACCCACGACCCCCGCATCTATCCATGAATTTTTCGCATCCGCCACCGCAAAAAGTCCGAAAATCCCCGGCTACCCTCGCTGACATGCCAAGCCCTCGGACCTCGTACAAACAACCTCTTGCCTAGTGGACGCCTTTCTCGAACCAGGAAGCAGTCCATCCACGGACTTTTCGTCTACTCCTCCCACTTACACAAGTCTAAATGCCGTGGTACAGCTCGACGGGCCTTTACGTCCGCCGCCGCCGCGTGGCCATGTTCTGTTGCCATGTGCCGACAGACGGCAGCCAGCCTTGCTCGGGAACCTGTGGCCGCGGCCACGTGCAGCGGCCAATAGTTGGGAATTTCCCGGTTTGTGCAGCGGCGCTGGGGTGGTGTCGCTTCGGGTATACACATGTAGTAGGTAGTATGGCTCGGGGAATATCGTCGTGTAGGCCAGCGGCGACAGAAAAACTACACCTGCTCAATGATCCATCTATGCGGCTTTCGACAGCGTTCGCCACCTTGCTGCCGTCTAGCCATCGGACAGCGACGAAGTAGCACATATTCCTAAAGAGTACTATCGAAGCACAACCACATGTGCACAGCAACTCGACACTCCCAGGCCATTTCCACTCGCAAGTCGGCGAGGCTGTACACTAGCCCAAACTCTGTACCTTCACCCCACCAGCCCAAGGTTTGATTGGAGCAATCCGAACCCTGATCCGCCGCCCGCCATCTTCCGCACGGCCACGATGGGATCGCGATAGCGCACATCCTCTTGGCTACCGCCCCACTCATGAATCCACTCGAAAGCTATTGAGCAACTAAAGACGGAGAACTAGGTAGACTATCTTACAGTACTACCTACAGAACGACAAAGTCGGTGAGAGACATGAATAGCGTTCTTCAAAAGTTGCTGAACTGCAAGACGCTATGCCGCCGCCGCTACTACTTCTGCACCGAATCGTTCAAGTGCAAAGAGTACCGTCTTAACATGCACCATGCCAACGCCTACCATCGTCCCCCTCGCAATCACCCACCCGCCTCTCTTGACGCAGATCTGCCCATCGACACGCTACAAGTACGCGACCAGATCTGAATCGCGACCAAGGCGTCCTCGTCGCGAATCGAGATTGCGCACTCCACGCAGATCAGGCCTCCAACACGCAATCCCACTAGCCTTCATCCTCACTGTACAGTGTGTACACGCTTTACCCTAGCCCAGCGCTACCAAAGGCACCAGCAGTGGAACTTACAACCACGCTTCCAGTAGGTTTGATTGTCAACCTGTCAAAACCCTCATATCGATAACGCAGGACCCTGTCAAACGAGTCACGATCCATGCCGCCGTGGAGAAGGACCGAAGACTTCTGCTACTAGCTAGTCAACCACACCCGCAGCCTTTCTAGCCTCGTTGATCATGGTGAATACCAGCCATGCTCACGCCCTCACGCAAACGTTCAGCACAAACAGTACGAGCCCCAAAATCAGAGAGGAACGAATGTTCAGACTATATACACACCCGCATATCTCATCTTCATCCCATCCATACAAACAATACTACTACGACTAAAGCCAATTATAGGGTGGAGGATACGATCCCTAAAAGCCCTCCCCGCTCTTAATTCTCTTCTGCTCTCTCTCGCCCTCCCCAGCAGGTACCCCCTCGGCCCTCCTCTTCTCCCTATCTCCCTCCTTCTTCGCGCCATCATCTCTTGCCGCCCTCCTCGCCTCCTTATCCTGCTTCTCCCGCTCCTTCCTCAACGCCTTACTCTCAAACTCATGCCAGTCACCCTCCAACTCCTTCAATGCCTCTGCCCGCTTAGCCCGCGGCTGCTCCGTTACAAAGTAAGGATGGTCTAGGACCTCAGATGCGCTGGGCCGCTTGATGGGATCGTACGAGAACATGGCGCTGAGGAGGTCGAACGCCTCCGGCGTGACGCGCTCCTTGTACTTCTCAGAGAACGTGCTCTTTTTGCGCTCTGTGGGCCGCAGAAGCTCGAACCATTGCATTTCGACGATGCCGGGCCACTCTTGTACGGTCGGCGTGCCGAGGATGTTGTAAATTTTGTCCAGTTGATTAATTTCTCCGCCGTCGCCGGGAAAGATGGCGTGCTTTGTGAATATTTCCACCAACACGCATGCGGCCGACCAAATGTCGACCGACGCACCGTATTGCGTCTCGCCCAGTAAGAGCTCGGGGGAACGATACCAGATGGTAATAACACGGTTGGTATAGTCGAGCGTGCTTCGCTTTGCGTAAAAGCGTGCGAGACCAAAATCGGCGATTTTCATCTGCCCCGTGTTGCTGACAAGAATGTTGGCCGCCTTGATGTCTCGATGAAGGACGCCCCGCCGGTGGAGGTAGTCGAGACCCTCAAAGAGCTGCTTGGCCAGATCCTTCTTATGCGCGTTGTCGAGTCGGAATGTGGGGTGGTTTAAGAGACCGGTAAGATCATGAGATAGGTACTCAAAGACCATGAAACAGTCGTTCTTCTCGACCATGACTTCTTGTAGTTTGACAATGTTGTCGTGGTTTAGCGACTGCAGGAGCTTGATCTCTCGAATGGCCGTGACAGGGAACTGTAGATTGTCAGTAAAACCATCGTAGCTGAGCCAGTCTTATACTTACGCCATCGCGTTCGCCCTCCATCCGTATCTTCTTGAGGGCCACCATGTCTTTAGTGTAAACATGGACTCCCTTGAACACCTTCCCGTATGTACCGGATCCGACCACCGACTCGTTGCCGGGCTTGCGATAGTAGACCGAATCGGATACTGCGAACTCCGCGCTGAGTGTTGGCTTAGGCTTCATGCGTTTCTTCTTGATAATTTTCGTCTTGAGCTGTGGCGGGGGCGGGGGCGGCGGTTCTCTTCGCTCTGGCCGGCTCTCGGGACGGCTCTCCGTGCGGAAGTCTGGCCGACGAGGCAGCTGTAGATCCCTTCGCTCATGGTCACGAGTGTCGCGAACATCGCGTGTATCGCGGACGTCTCGAAGGTCGCGCGAGTCTCGTGGTTCACGGGGAGCCCTGAAGTCGCGAGGGTCTGCACGAGGATCTGCTCGAGGGTCTCTAGAATCACGCAGGTCACGAATGTCTCGAGGGTCCCGATAGTCCCTGTCCCGATAGTAGCCAGTATCTCGGGGGTCCCGGAAATCACGAGAATCTCGTTCGCGAGGGTCTCTGTAGGCAGGCCTTCTTTCGTAGTAGTCGTCATGCTTGTCATACCGACGGTCTCTATCGCGGTATTCCCGCTCACGATTCCGATCTCGGTCTCCATCCCTGTAGTCTCTGTCGTGTCTAGTGTCGGGGGGATATCGTGAGGACTCGCGGTTTGTAGTCTCCTTGACCTTCGAGTCCAGAATTGATTCCTTGTCTTTCGCGGCGACCTCGGGCTCTTCGCTTTGACCTTTGACCTTGCTGACTGATGGTGCCTTTGGCTTGAGAGAAAAGCCAAATGTCGACTTGGGTGCGGTTGGAGTTGCTACAGGTTTGCTCGGAGCAGGCAGCTTTTTCTCTTCTTTGGCACCTTCGTCTTCCACACGGAGGTCCTTCGAAGGTCGGAAAGGGTTGTCATCGGCATCAACAGCAGGTGTTTGTGTCTCTGCTGTAGACTGTGAGTCGGGTGCGGTCTGTGCTGTAGAGGTGGATGGATGGCGAGGGGCCTCTGTAGCTGGGCGGCCACCCCTCGTTCCTGTCCCTGGAGTCCATGACAGATTAGAGAATTGAGTAGGAGCAGCGCGGCCCCGCCCGCCAGCGACAGGTACAAAACCAGGGCCAGTGCCAGTGTTCGACATTCGGCGGTCGGGGCCACTGAAGTGGTTTCCGCGGAAGCCACCGCGATAGGACGAGGGTTGTAGGGCTGGCTGGGGGTTTGCGTAATAAGGCTGTTGATGACCAGTAGGGTGTTGCTGGTTGGGGTACGAAGGTTGGGTAGGTGAGAAGCCCTGCGTGGGGGATCTATATTCTGTCAGCGAGTGTCCTGCGAACCTGAAAACCTCTACGTACCCATGATTAGGGTGTGGGGGGCCATTCCATCCTCCTCGGCCGCTGTTGTACGGCGAGTGACCGTTGGGCGAGTGCTGGTTCGATGGTGGATACGATGGCGAGTGTGAATAGTGTGGACCTCCCCGGCCGTGCTGGTAATAAGCGCCCCTCATCTTACCGTCGTCTTCGCGGTCTCTCTCCGTATCGGAGTTATGTCCCGACTTAGGTTGAAGTGAGCCTCTTCCACTTCCAGAAGTGGTCTTCTCGGCACGTTCCGCCTTGTCAGAGTCGTGCTCTCGGCCTTCTCTTAGGTGCCTGGAAGGGTGAGGGGGAGAGTGCGGTGACTGACGGCGACTTGATGCGTGTGAAGACCGATTTCTGGGGGGCGATGGTTTTTCACGTCTTGGTACGTGGCGAGGCGACTTTCTGTCAGGACTCGGCGAATGCCTACGTACTAGAGAACGAGATCGGGGTTGTCTGGGCGGGTGATCCCGTTTGCTTCCCTTCTCTCCCAAAAGAATGTGTTTGCGCCTTCTTTCTTCAGGTCCTTCGGATGGCGAGCGTTGCCGTTTATGGGATCGCTCGAGGGATGGTCGCCGGGGTGACTCGTCCCGTCGCGGTTTCCTTTGCGGTGTGGGGGATCGCCTCCGCTCACGGTGTGGTGCGTGTCTATAGTGGGATTCGACAGATGGTGAACGGCGGCGGGCGGCCAACGTTGGCTTGTAATAGTCGGGGGTGGGACGTCGAGTGTGGTCGCGCTCGGAGCGTGGTGGATGCGGAGAGAAGGGTCTGGAGGCCGGGCGATGGGGAGAATGGACGCGACGTGTGCGAGATCTCGAACGGACAGGACTTGGGCTTCTGTGACGTCTGGTGCGCTTGTGCGAGTCTCGATGCGGCGATGGCGAGCGGCTGAGATGGCGCTTCGATGGCGGGGACGTGTCGCGGTGGTGGTGGTGGTGGTGATGGCGGCGCGAGTGCGACACCCTATCTGCACTGGGGTCCCTCCGCGATGGGCGGTAGTAGTCCTCCCTGGAATCACCTCGACTGCGACGACGCGCGCGATCCCTACTCACAGTTCGCTCGCGCGAAACTGCTCCTGATTGCTTGCTCGATGGGCGGCGATCTGTATCGTGTGTGCGCCGCCTGGAGTGGTCCCTCGCAGCGCGTGGCGGTGGTGACGCAGCCTTGGACTCAACAATCCTCTCGCGAGGCCGCTCCCTCTCACGATCTCGGTCGTGTATAGACAGTTCCTCGGGTCTCCACTGGTCTATGTCCTGGGCACGGCGCACCCCAGCCATGTAGACAGTGATCTCATCAGAAGTGGGTGGAGGATAGCGGCACCCAAGGTTCGCGGGTCTGAGTGTCACAGCGGTTAGCCGAGCCCCCCAACTTCAAGCCTTGCGGGTGCAGTGGCAGTGATGGCAGAAGTAGGGCAGGGCAATAATGGAGAATGATGTCGCGTATATGCTCGATGCTGGTGAGAGATTCGTCTCTTCGCTCCCAGCCGGTCTTGTCGGTTGATGTTCGATCAACGCTCTGCACCCGAAGCCTTTTGCCTGCACGCTTCGGCACCGCCAAGACCGGTCCCGTGACCATGGGGGACCCGTGGACCTCAAAGTACTGAGTGTTCTGACCATCTGCCGTCTCTGGCAGCCCGCGATATCTTCAGCGACCCAATAGTACTGCCTCTTGAAGGTTGCTCTCCTCCCGAGATGGCGGCTGCGCTCTCCTCCCGAGATGGCGGCTGCGCTCTCCGGCTTCTCAGATGAAGCCTGCTCTAGCAGAGCGAGGAGCTGACTTCACGGCACTATCTAAGGTACAAAAACACTACTACAGACGCTGCAAAAACGGCTTAGATGGCCGGTGAGAGTACTCGGGGAATCAATCTCGGTGAAGTGGGCGGCATCGCGGGATAACGCGGGGAGGGGCGCCGGTACAACAACGTCCCACCATGCATGAACACAGATGAGGGCGCGCCGTACACATTTGGCCGCCCACGGTGGCAGTGATGTTCTGTCGAAGAGTCGTAGGTGCCGTTCTCAAAGGCTGTTCGTGTCGAACTGTTCAGAACCGGTGTGCGTGAGCAGAGTGTCGCAGCTTTCGAAAACCAAGGTGAGGCGCCGCCGTGCACTGTATCAGGCTCTGCACGGTAATCTTTGAACCGGCTACTGAGTAGGCCGTGAGAGGGCTGATATCGCGCCGAAAGAAGCTGCAAGTGGAGTAGAAGCCCCCGACGTAGACTGACTGCGCCCAGAAGTAATACCCCCAAAGTTGGTCAGGTCGTGCAGTTGACAAGACAAGTCAAAGCCTTCAGTGTTTGCTCATAGGGAGTGGGAGGGTGGTTCGTCTTTGGCGCGGGGTCTCGGTCCGAGACCCCAAGTAGGGAAAGCGGACGCGATACGAGATGTGCATGCTCCAGATCGCCCAAGGCAGGATATCGAAGCAGGCAAGGGAGAAGCAGTCGGAGGTTAGCGCAGGGAGACTGTTGTTGTCTGCCAAATGCAAATGAAGGAAAAAGCGTGATGATCCGCTGTGAGGCACGCTCCATGGAGACTCCATCCATCAACGCCATTCCTTCTCAGCAAAGGCCTCCGTTGTCTCCCGCTGTCCGTGACGCAGCCACTGATCAATGCGATAGTCGCCAAAGACTCAGTGCGCCAGCGACGAGTGGTGGTGGGTTGCTGTAGCAGCCCAGTTGCTGTTGTTTGTGTGCGCCGACGCCGACAGGGAGTCGCTCAAGGCGGCCGCATCCCTTCTCCAGTCCTCCGCGTCGTCATCCTGGCTGGAGCATGGTGAATATTGCCCTGTAGACGGCGGGTAGTAGCGCGGTATACGAACCTCGGATATGGGCAGGTGTAGGGGGCAGGTGAGGGATGGCGGTCGGTGGTGTGTGGAGGATGAAGTGCGCGGTGCGATGCGAGACGCCGGCGGCAAACTGGGCAGCGGCGGGTCCCGTGACTGTTAAAGCACGGATGGCGACGTCAACCGCGGCGGGGGACATGGCGGAAGCGCCACTAAATAATGCGCGCCTTTCGCTGCAGGTAAAAAGTTGCTGAATCCAGTCATCGGAGCAGCGCTCGAGCTCCGCCATGCGCGCGAATTGCCATATCTTTCCGGCTCTCGCGCCTCTTTTGTAGCCCTAGCACCCCGTTGAACAATACTACCATCATAGTACCTGATCCATCTTTTCCCGCTTCGCCCGCTTCGCCCGCACTCTTCCCCGCCATGGATTCACCACCCTTCAGACCGAAGCCGATTCCCTCGCACCTTACCAATGGCTCCTCGCCGCTGAGCACCACCACAGAGGCGCGCGACAAGAAAGAGAGGGACAGTCTAAAGGCCGCGATCCTGACGTCAAGCCGCGGCCGCCAGCCCGTCGACTTCGAAGGCGTGTCGGATGGCTATTTCCCCAAGCGGGCAACGAGCGCAAATGCAGATGGTCGAAACGGCCACCACATGATCAACAGCGAGATCGACGTGGAAGGATACAATGAGCATGCTGCTGTGCCGAAGACTCCGCTGGCTACAAGCCGCGCGCAAAGTCCGTACACGAAGCAGGCGACGATCGATTTTGACGGGTTGAGCTGGCCGAGTACGTTCGTCGACCCCAGTTGCATGCACCGCTAATGTTCCAAAGGCAAGGGCACTCGTGAGAGAAAGGAAGCGACGGAAAAGGAGAAGGACGAGCGACTGGCCAAGCTGTCCGGCGCCGTGAGGACGATACTCGAATGCATTGGCGAGGATCCCGACCGCGAGGGCCTGCTCGACACCCCCGACCGCTACGCAAAAGCCCTGCTCTTCTTCACAAAGGGCTACGAGGAGAATCTGCGGGAGATTGTGAACGGTGCCGTGTTCCATGAGGATCACGACGAGCTCGTAATCGTCAAAGACATTGAGATATTCTCCCTATGCGAGCACCATCTAGTGCCCTTCATGGGAAAGGTAGAAGGAGAGCTTTCCTGCAGCGCCACAACATGCTAACAGTGTCCAGATGCACATCGGATACATTCCCAACCGCCGCGTCATCGGTCTTTCGAAGCTCGCCCGCATCGCCGAGATGTTCTCCCGTCGCCTTCAAGTCCAGGAGCGCCTTACTAAACAAGTAGCCCTCGCCCTCTCCGAGATGCTGCAACCTCAAGGCGTCGCCGTCGTCGTAGAATCAAGCCATCTCTGCATGGTAATGCGCGGAGTCCAGAAGACGGGGGCGACCACTACCACCAGCTGCATGCTCGGCCGCATGCGCTCGACCGCCAAAACGAGGGAGGAGTTCTTAAGTCTCATCAACCGTAAATAGTTGGTCCCATTTATCACTTGGTTTGCATTTGTACTATCATGATCGGCTCGGAACGGCGTTGGGGAGCTAGTGTTCATCCACACAGGTAGGCGGTCATGGTCGCTTCGTTGCGCTGCATTAGATTAGATGCATTGGCCTTCAACAGGCGCCCAGGCATACTTACCATTCACTTTTATACCATTTTTATTATACTACCGTTTGGTCCTCACGCTGGTCGGCTTGCTATTGTGAGGTGAACTGGGATCCTCCAGCGGCTTCTTTCTTCCTGGGTCACCTTCACAGTATTCGGTGTCTGCATGAATAGCCCAACAACAATAGTTAAGGTAAGTCACCCGTGCTCTCGGATCCTTCACTGAAGTATTTAAACAGTAGAGCGTGCACCAAACAATTCCCCCACCCCTCGTATCTTCTCACCCCCGCCTTACACAACTCCATCGTCTTCCCTTGCACGTATATTTCATTCCCTTCTCTTACACCTGCACCCTTGATCGTATGCCGCCCAAGCTACACGATCGTTACATGACGAACGCAGACGCGAACTCGGCCTCGCCCGTGCAGCTGTTTGCTCCTGGCTACATGCACACCCGGCTATCAGCAACATTCCCCGACGTCCCGCGTACGTCAAGCAACGACCCAAACGCGAACAAGGAGAATCATCCTTTCACCAACCCAATGGCCAACGGCTTCTCGTCACCTGGTAAGGGCAAGGGCAAGCGCCCGGTGAGCGATACCTCGCCTCTCCTCATCCCGTACAAAAATACCGTGCCGAAGCTCCACGGACTACCGCATACCACCATCCTGCATCGCCAGCGTCATCGTCGCCGCAATGTCGCCGCCACTGTATGGGGCCCGCAGCTCCCTATGGCGCCGCACAAACTCCCTGGTCTACCCTTCAACGTCTACAAGGCTGTGCTTCGTCATCCCAATCTCTTCTTCCAGTTTGCGATTCGTCTCGACATCGAAACCTTGACGGAGCTTTACGCTATCGACAAAGAATTTCATTTCCGCTTCAACAAGTACAGCATCTCCATCATCGCTGAGCATGCGAGCTATCATGCCCACGAGGCCGCGTACATCTTCAGCTGGATCCTCTTCCCGGACCTCTGCATCAGCGACCCTATGCTGCGCCCTATGGACGGCCGTCCGCATCTCGCACGCGACATTCCCAGTCTGCGCTGGGCAAAAATGGTAATACACCGTGATTCGATTGTCCGCGGTATTCTCACCGACATGGGCGAACATGGTCTTCGTGTCCCCGCAGGAGCTAAAGTAGCCCTCATGAAATTCTGGCTGCTCATGGAAATGAAGCGGATGAACTTGCGCACGGCATTTCTCTCCGACAAGAAAGTCTGGACAGACGACGACCTCCTCTGCCTCCTCCACTTCGTCGTCAAGCTCGATATGCGCATTGGGCACCCTGTCTTCGGCACAGGCATGGCCACACTGAGCCACATGATGCTTACACAGAAGACGCTCACAGAGCTCCACGAGGTACTCAAGGGCAAGGGTGGTAGAGACGAATTCGACTACGACGATGGCGACTTTATGCTTGTCAAGACCTACCCTTCCGAAGACCTCGACACAGATACACACACTTGGCTTGAAGACGAATTGGACAACGGCGTGCCCTTCGAGCAGCACGGTATGCTATGTCGTGAGGACTGGCATATGGACGGCGATCGATTAGAACCAGCGCTCGATATGGTTAGCATGGAGGCTATTAGTCGTGGTCTGCAGCCGCAGCGGTACCTTCTCGAGTGGACGCTATACGGCTTTGTGGATCATCACACGATGACGAATATCCCTGCACCGCGGAAGTGGCGCCATGAGAAGAAGATCCATGTGCCGAAAGGGGCATGGCCGCGTGAGATGGAGCGAAAGAGTCTAATCGCCAAATTAGACAAGAGGGTTGGTGTGGAGGTGATGAAGACCGAGAAGGATAAGCCGCTTGTTAAGGTGATGCAGAGAAGGGCTGATGGGAATGGGAATGAGTTGTTGGGGTTTGCAGTCGACGTGACGAGTTGAAGGATACGGCCGTTTCGTTCGATGTGTTAATTTGGAATGGGGTTTGGGCGGCTTTTAGTGAGGCTTGGGAAGCGATGGCATACACTCACAGCTGTAGCCCTGCATGGCCTTTCCTGCATTACACCATGCGCGATACCTGTCTTCGTTTCTGGGGCGCATGGTGGGTCTCAAGGTACCTTGTCTTCACGAGCCCGACGTGGATGCTGCTTCATTGCGGCAGCGACGGAGAGGCTTTTGTTTTCACACACACTTGTTTTCTAGTGGCTGCTTGATAGCCTCAGATCATCCAAGGCTTCAGCATGTCGTAACACGTGCGTTTCAATCGAGCATCATTGCCTGGATCATTCATTAAAGTAATCAAATTCACCAAGACACCAAACTCCCTCCTACTTAACACTATACTAATCTAACCAACGAACATGAACCCCACATCCACCATCGACACAGGTCTTTCCCTTCCCCATCAACCTCGAAACAGGCACCACACCATGCGACACAAGCGTCTTGGCCTTGCGCGTAAGACATCTTAGATAGCTTGTCGCCTTATCTTCCAAGCTTCCTGGGCCTTCGTCATAGTCTAGCGTGTGTATCAGGCAAACTAAGCCAAGCTTCTCGTGGGACCGCATGATATCTGTGACGCCCCGAGTACATATACCTACGGATTGGTTTCAGATCCTTGATTTGTGGATACATTCATGTTTCATGGACCTTCTTCTCGCGTTCTTGCAGCTCCCCCGTCTTGTAGTCCCTACAGCGAGACAAGATCGTATGTCATTGTTTAGGGCTCAAAAATTGGTAAAGGCCGAGGAATGAAACAAAAGGACGAAAGAAACACGCAATTGCCGCAAGCCAAGCGAGCGAAAGACGCTTGATTTTTCTATGCTAAAGTAAGGACAGGACGAATCTAAAGCCTCCTCCGCTGTGAAAATAAAAGTATCTAACTTGAGTAAAGACAGGACGAATCTAAAGCCCCCTCCGCTATAACAATGTTTTAAAAATGTGTAAGTAAACCCAGCGAGATCAGCGCCTCACAACTGCCCCAAAGTATTCTTTGTACACAGCGGCATTGCTTGTTCTTGACCACCACTCGTTGCCTCCGTAGCTCATGTGCCCACTCATGTACTCCACACTACAAGCTAGTGATCCTCACTTAGCTTGATATATCTCCCGTGACGAGGCCACGTTATATCTTCGTCACATTCCCACTCGAAATATCATACCTCTGCATGTACTCCGCCTTCTCCGCATACGCAGCCGAATCCTGCACATGCGGCGTCAGGGTATCATTCGAGCCATTCGGGTGCCAGCGATACAGCTCCGGAGCTGCGCCCGAGATGGCGCGCGAAAAGCGATTGTGCACGATGACCGAATTGCGTTTGGGATTGGCGTAGGCGTTTGTGGGCATGGCGTCGTTCTCTGAGAGGACGCGTATTTCGACAGGCTCGTCTTCGACAATGGGCGCGACGCCTTTCCAGCGGTAGAACGCATCGAGGGCGGGAATGGACAGACCGTGGAAGATAATGGAGAAGAATACCAGCCAGTATACGACGGGGACCATTGCGCGGACCAAGATGTCTTCTTCTTCTGTCATGGCTTCTCCGAGCTTGGGGAAGAGGTGACGCGTGTGTTCGACGTAAAAGACTGCTCCGATGCCTGGCGTTGCTTAGCGATGGCCCTCTGTTATGTAGCTGTGATGAGACTCACCGATTGGCCCAAAGTAACCCATGAAGAGTGCCTCCTTCCAGTTCTTGACGCAGCTAGGCATAAGCTTGTATGTCATGAATATGGCTGGGATACGGCGGAAGATCATGATCAAGAAGCCGAGCATGAAAAGCCTGCCGATGCTGATGCCGGTGACGTCCGGCATGTGGAAGTCAGCCCAGGGAAAGATAGTCCCGATATACATGAAGCCGCCAAAGTTGAGAAGTACGTCTACGCAGCTGTTCACCTCATCGTGCCGCTTCTCCGACTCCTCGAGGTAGAGTCCGTTCCAGTTCAGAACGTTTCCGGCGACGAAGCAAGCAAGGAGATCGTCGGTTCCGAGAACACCGCAGACTCCGATGGTGAAGAGCTACATCCAGTTAACTCCTGGCCTCCACAGCAATGTCCTTCTTCATAGGGAAATGGGAGAAACTTACACCGACGGCCGTAGGCCAGAGTAGGAAACTCTCCGAGTCAATCCACTTCTTTTGAAGACCGAACTTGATTGCAACCAGGCTGCCGTAACCAATGATGACGCCAATTACGACTGACATAAGGATGATGTATACCCATCCCTCTACGATCCACTGCTCCATGGCCTTGGAGATGCCACCACCAAGGCGGCCGATGCCCGCCTCTTCCCGTTTGAGAAGGTGAGAAGCGCCCTCGACGGCTGCCGACATACCTTCCTTGAACTTGACGCCGTCAAGGTCCGCATGGCGAATAAGATACGTAGCTAGCCTGGGCAGAAGTTATTATTGATAAAGCACAAGTGGAAGTGGAGCCAAGACTTGCAGCAAAAATGGAAAGCCGAACCCATCGTTGGCACCAGCCTCGGAGGAGATGATCTCCCGCAGAGCACGCGGAACAAACTTGTCGGAGAAAGGACCTTTGGCAACAGCTTGCGAGAGAATGGGATCGGTGCAGGTGACGCAAGAACCAATGACTAGCGCTGCTAGAAAGGAGATCTTCGGGATCGTAATGAGGATGCACAAGCTCGTGCATAGCCACATGATGGTCATGACTGGAAGCAGACAGATGGCCATCTCCTTCCAGTTCTTCTGTTGGTACTTGGCAGGAAGCTGGAATCCAGCAATGACTAGCTGCACACCGATGACAATGCGGCAGAGACCCTAGGGGGAAGTCAGCAAAGGGTTATTGCGTTCCCACTCGAAAAATGCTGCGTACCAGAGTTATCGCTTCTTGTTGCCCTTCTTCTGCTGAACCCCATCGCTCCGCAGAGAGAAATTTGGATGCTATGGGTCCCAGTATGATGCCGATGAGGACCGCAGGTACTGCTTTCTTTAGTACATGTCCCATGAGATCTGTCGCCAGTCGCGGAAATTACTCACGGGCCTCACCCAAGTACCAGACTTGCTTGATTCTCACAGAGAAGAAGCCATAGGTGACGATGAAGGTGCCTGCCTTAAGATTAGTTGGAGCCTGACGGAGATGGTGAGGAGCTGCATGCCTAGGATGGCAATAACGATGTTGAGCTCGCTAACATCGAGTGTCGGCATCTTGGATTGCGCTCAGAGCAGAGCAATACCCAGAACAGAGAGAGTACGAAGGGACCAGGAACTCGGAAAAGAAGAGGCGAGAGGCAAGGCGCTGAATCTACCGCAATGTTATCATGCGAGAAGATGGTTTATAAAGATCGATCTGTTAACGATAACAGCACAATGAAAAACCGGCCAGCCGATGGAGAAGATAGATGATGCCGGAAGGGACGAAAAACGAAGAAGTGCCAGACTTGTCCGGCCAAACGTTATTGTTACTACGTAGTATATAAAACAGGACTTTAGCGCTCGGGGGCATTGATCGACACGCTCTGTGCTGAGAAGCCTCACGGAGTCAGCTTCCAATTCCTTGGGGATCAGCAGGCAACTCCTTGTCTCTAGGACGTGCGCTTGAATGAGTGGCTTGGCTGTCAAGATTCGAGACGTGGGGAGAGGCGACCATACATCGTTCGCCGCATCTTGGAGACCAACGAGGAGCATGAAACAGAGACGGGCGAGCCAGAGGAGTCAGTGACGGGTGGACGCGTTGATGGATCCCAATCGAGCTTTGTCCGGGTGGGAGCTAGGCCAATCGGGGATATGGCACATCGACAGCAGCTTCGAAAGCAACGCCGTCGCCACGTCTACCCGTTCTTGTGTAGCATGGCACAAGCAGTAGCAGAGGTGCTCCGTCGATTGCCTCCACCCGCGGTGTTTGTACCTTGAGTACTTCGACGACAAGCACTCGCTACGAAAAGAAGACCGCAGAGAGCTAAGCTTATCAGCGGGATTAATTAAGCACATGACGGGCCAAGCCCGACGGCGACAAAGGGTGCCGCCAACGTTTGAGCCAGTGCCACTCACATCGCAAGCCAAGCGGATGGAGTGGAAACAGCCAAGAGTACCCAGGAGCGGGCTTCTTGGCCTATTGCCTCCGCGGGTTGACCAACCACGGAAAAGCAACTGCCAAGGAATAAATTAGTGGAACAAGAAGCCAGTGGACCAGACAGCTGCGAGAGCAACAGTCTGGGGCGTGATGTATCTGCAGCACCCCTCGAAACGTCCAGCAAAGTCTAACTCTTGCATAAATGCCAAACGCTAGACATGCGGAGGCTCACACCGCTCCAGCGTGCGGGGAGGATGGGGCAGGCCTGTATCGGAGATATAAGAGATCGGTGATGGCCGCAGGCCGAGAGAAAAGGCAAATTTTACTGTGTTTACTGCAAGTCTGACGACGTAGGAAGATACGGCTTCGACTATAGTGGGCTTAGCACGAAGCATCTGAGCCCCCAGCCGGCTGCAACAACTGAAATCTTTACTCACCCAATTCTACCGCCAAATATTGGCCTCCTACTCTTTGCGTCTTTCTGAACTTTCGGATTTCCCTTTCAATTTTGGAACGCCGCCGCCATGGGCAAATCCACGGAGGTGGTACCGCTCCAGTACGATTTCGAAGTCCCCGCCCACACGCTACCTTTCGAAGATGTCTTGCAGAAGCTTGATGTACAGCAAGACAGTGGGCTGTCCGACAACGATGTCAAGAGCCGAAAGGACATGTACGGGGCCAACCAGCTCGACGAGGGGCCTGGTGTTCAACCGTTCCGCATCCTCGTGCACCAGGTCGCGAATGCTCTTACACTGGTAAGTGAAATACCATACTCAAGCGTAATTATCCTACTTACTGACCGACGTCTAGGTATTGATCATGGCCATGGTAGCTTCTTTTGCTATCAAGTCCTGGATCGAAGGTGGCGTCATTACCTTTGTTATTCTCTTGAACATTGTAGTCGGTTTCTTCCAGGAATTCTCCGCAGAGAAGACACTTGGCAGCATTCGTGCGTTGGGATCGCCCTCCGCGCGTGTTATCCGCAATGGCGAGTCCCAGGTCGTACCCACCGGCGAGCTCGTACCTGGTGATATTGTCGAGCTGGTTACGGGCAACACGGTACCTGCCGATCTGAGGTTAGTCGTGTCCCTTCCTCAAACCGACGCTTTGCGTTCTGGTGATTAAGACTGACGCTTCCTCAGGCTGATCGAATGCGTAAATCTGGAAACTGACGAAGCTCTTCTGACTGGCGAGTCTCTTCCTGTGGCCAAGATCTCAAACAGCACATTTGATAAGAACGTGGGCGCTGGTGATCGGCTCAACATCGCCTTTAGCTCTTCTACCATCAGTAAAGGGCGTGCTAAGGGAGTCATCATCTCTACTGTAAGCCATCTTCGCATTGACATGCGATTGTGCCCGCTAATTCTGACCTAGGGTATGAACACGGAAATTGGACGAATTGCAGCCGCTCTGAAGAAGCAAGGCTCCAAGATCCGGCCGGTGAAGCGCAAGGAAGACGGTTCAGCTGGAATCCATCGCCACGCCCAGGCGTGGGCTCTTACCGGTGGTGATGCCATCGGCCACTTCCTTGGAATCAGCACCGGTACCCCACTTCAGAAGAAGCTTTCTAAACTGGCTATCCTCTTGTTCTTTGTTGCCTGCATTTGTGCTCTCATCGTCGAAGCTGCGAACGACTTCAGTGATAAGAACGAGGTGGTCATCTACGGAGTGGCTACCGGTCTTTCCATGATTCCGGCCAGCTTGATCGTGGTACTTACCATCACCATGGCTGTTGGTACGAAGCGTATGAGCAAGAGAAACGTCATCGTCCGCAAGCTCGACAGTCTCGAGGCCTTGGGTGCTGTCACCAACATCTGCTCCGACAAAACGGGCACCCTTACCCAGGGTCGCATGGTCGCCAAAGCCGCATGGATTGCCGGTCGCGGTACATTCAGTGTCGGTATTACTCGCGAACCTTTCGATCCAACTATTGGCGAGGTCACCTACCGGGCCGGTGCGCCATGTGAAGCCGCTGCCAATGAGTCTGCCCTTGATGCGTCCCAGCTACAGTCCGGCAGTGTGACTCGCGAGACCGCTACGACCGAGCGCTACATGAACATTGCTTCCATGGCCAACGTCGCGAGCATCACCTTGGTGGATGGCAAGTGGAACGTTCGTGGCGACCCGACAGAAATCGCGATTCAAGTCTTCGCATCTCGCTTCGGTTGGAATCGCCATGGCCTAGTCGGCGGCCCTGATGACAACGACGGTGGCGAGTGGAAATGCCTATCTGAGTACCCCTTTGACTCCGACACGAAGCGTATGTCCGTCTTGTATGGCAGGCACACTCCCAGCCGGGACAGCTATGCTGCGCGTTGGGTCTTCACCAAGGGAGCTCTCGAGAGGGTCCTTCCTTTGTGCATTAACATCCAGGACGAGAATGGCAACGATCGACCGCTTACGGAAGCCGACTACAAGAGAATCAACGACAGCGTCGACGTCCTCGCCAACCAGGGACTTCGTGTGCTTTGCTTGGCCAGCTATGAATGGACGCAGCCCGAGATGGTCGAGTACAGTGAGATTAAGCGTACTGATGTTGAGCAAAACTTGACTTTCCGGGGCCTCGTCGGTCTTTATGACCCCCCACGTCCTGAGTCTGCTGCTGCCGTAGCGGCTTGTGGTCGTGCAGGTATCAAGGTCCATATGCTCACAGGCGACCACCCCGGAACCGCGGCGGCAATTGCCAAGCAAGTTGGCATCGTTCCTGATCATCTTGAGCGCCTTTCTGCCGACGTATCCCGATCCATGGTCATGACCGCTATGCAATTTGACGAGCTCAGCGACGACCAAGTTGACCAGCTTCCCATTCTTCCGCATGTTATCGCTCGCTGTACCCCGCAGACCAAGGTCCGCATGATCGAGGCTCTACACCGTAGAGGCTGCTTTGCCGCTATGACTGGGGATGGCGTCAACGACTCTCCATCTCTTGTCCGAGCTGACGTCGGCATCGCCATGGGCCAATCTGGTAGCGACGTTGCTAAGGATGCGTCGGATATCATCCTCACCGATGATAACTTCGCATCTATTCTAAATGCCGTAGAAGAAGGTCGACGACTTTTTGATAATATCCAGCGCTTCATCCTCCACGTCTTAGCCGAGAACATTGCGCAGGCCACTACACTCTTGGTTGGCCTGGCATTCAAAGATGCCGCAGGCAACTCTGTCTTTCCCTTGGCTCCTGTCCAGATTCTTTGGGTCATCATGGCCACCAGCGGGATGCCTGATATGGGTCTAGGAATGGAGGTCGCCGTACACAATATCATGGAACGACCACCCCACAACCTGAAGACGGGAGTATTCAACACGGAGCTTATCGTCGACATGGTGGTGTATGGTATTTGGATGAGTATCCTGTGTATTAGCTCCTTCGTCCTCATGGTATGGGGCTTCGGCGACGGTAACCTCGGAACCAACTGCAACAATTCCTACTCCGCCGAATGCGACCTCGTATTCCGGGCGCGCGCCACGACGTTTGTCTGCCTGACATGGTTCGCTCTGTTTTTGGCCTGGGAGATGGTCAACTTCCGCCGCTCCTTCTTCCGTCAGAAGCCCAAGGGCGAAAATTACCGCTGGTACCACGTCTTCTACCAATGGTGGGAGGACAGCCGCGGAAACCCCTTCCTCTTCTGGGCCGTCATCGCCGGCTTCGTAACCATCTTCCCGACTCTTTACATTCCTGTCATCAACACCAAAGTCTTCAAGCACAAGGGCATCACCTGGGAATGGGGCATTGTCGTTGTCGAGAGTATCCTCTTCTTCGCGGGTTGCGAGACGTGGAAGTGGGCTAAGCGCATTTTCTTTCGTCGACGTGAGGCCAAACTCGAGGGCACTAGCGATCTCGAGGGTCCGTCGCAAGGCACTCAAATCCGTAGCTCGACTTCTCAGGAGAAGAGCGATGGTTGAAACATAACATCTTTATAGCGGAGGAGGCTTAGATTCGTCCCGTCTTTACGTAAGCAATAAAAAATCACTCATTTACAACACGTGCTGTTTCATCGTGCATCATGCCATCACTTCTGGAATTACTGTTTAACAGCAAGATCAGCAAGTGTGAGAGGCACTCTCGTCAGTGAAATTTGAAGTTGCGATGTCGAGCAACAACGGGGCACATGCGCTCCTTTTGTACTTTGTCTTATCATGGTACCTGCCGCATCGAGTCCAGCCTCCTGTGAATCTAACCTCGTCAAGCTCCGTTGTCGTTCCATATGAACATTGGGCTTATGACAAATGCAAGAGCACTTTCCCCTCAACACTGGTCTTCATGGGATGCAGTGACTCGCGTTGTTAAACCATATCATTCTCCGCTGCACAAAACGCGTCAAGTCCATTGTCGAGCTTCTTCAATCTTGGAACGTAATCTCTGGAAGGTCCTTATACACCTATGTGGTGCCTACTTTCGTGAATGGCCCTTAAAGTAGGAGTCACGAGACGTATCTATCTAAAGGTTCCTATTGATTGGGACTACATTAAATCAGTGCAGAGCCAGCCACACATAGCGCAGACATATCGAAACTACCAAGGCCACGACCCAGTATTATGCAAATGCAACCCTGCCTCCCCATCCCTCTTCCCCTCCAAAACATCCACAAGCGGTAGCACACTCTCCCTTGCGCTCCTCGCGCCAGACTCCACATTATTGTGCGGTCCCAAATTGCTCACCGTAAAACCAGGATCGTACAGCGAGACCTTAATGCCCAAGTCTCCAAGCTCCACGAACTGACACGCAGTTACCATGTTGAGCGCCGTCTTGCTAGCGCGATACTGCACGGCGGACACCTTGTGGAAGGGCGACGATGGATCGAGTTTGCGACCGATGCTACCAATGCCCGAGGAGACGTTGACCACGCGCGCTGATGCCGACTTTTGGAGGAGAGGAAGAAGGGTCTTGGTGAGGATGTATGGGCCAGTGGCATTAGTGTCGAAGGCAGCGCAGAGTTGTTCTCTGTCAGTCCCGGAAGGTATAGCGACGGCGGCATTGTTGACAAGGATGTCTAGTTTGCCGTGGTTTTTCTCGACGGACGAGGCAGCTTGATCGATGGTGTCGTCATCGGTGAGGTCGAGCTGGAGCATCTCTGCCGTGCCGGGCAGGCTGCGCGATTGTAGGTCTGCGAGGGCGTTGTTGCCTTTTTCTGCTGAGCGGGCACCAAGGAGGACATGGTATGTGCCTTTTGCAAGGAGTTGGGCGGCGAGCTCGAAGCCAATGCCGCTATTTGCTGCATAGTGTTAGCACTGCTTAGAGAGTGGTTTTTCGAGTAGAAAACGTACCGCCGGTAATGAGGACAACAGTCTTTGCTAGAGATGCCATGATGATCAAAATTGTGCAGTAGGATGGTGAACATGATTTCTTTGGGCGACAAAGCTTCTTTTATGTCCTGGACTGTCGACATGTTGGACAGATCTGGGCCGCAAAGACCGAAGTGGTAACTCCGATGTGTAAGATACATTACCGGTTTAGCGTGTGCAACTCCTAGCTTTTGCACTTCGACATCGGACTGGTTTCATTTCCTCATGTACGACAACGACGCGTCGACGTAGTACGACCATTGCAAGGAAAAGCAAGGGCAAGTAAAGCAGGCTAAAGAATGATCGTGAGAGGAGAGTAGTCGCAGGTTAACCTTGAACCAGGCCGTGCCAATGGCTACACGTGCCACGATGCTTGAAAAAGAGCAACGAGACAGCCATGTACAAGTGTCCCAGTTGAAATGAGGCCTGTCCCAGTTGGAG
>Ga0247803_1000346_pt1 | contig 26079 bp, 26 predicted proteins | sample UWRJL014104B1_FD_180928 | JGI IMG/M metagenome (GOLD analysis project Ga0247803, IMG submission 180928) | Plant litter microbial communities from Arlington Agricultural Research Station in Wisconsin, United States - UWRJ-L014-104B-1 | ecosystem: Environmental > Terrestrial > Plant litter >...
GCAAGCGTAATGCCGTTCCTGCAGTATGCAGAGAATCGTAAATTGCGCGAGGAAATTTGGGATGCCTACCAAAGCCGTGGCAATAACGGCAACGCCCACGATAACCGCATTAATATAGTACAGCTTGTTAACCTGCGGATGGAGCGCGCACAGCTGCTGGGCTATAAAAGCCACGCCGATTATGTGCTGGCCGAACGTATGGCGAAAACCCCCGAAACCGTGTTTACCCTGATGGATGAGATTTGGAAACCCGCGCTTGAAAAGGCAAAACGGGAGGAAGCCGATATAGCAAAACTGCTTAAAGCCGATACTATTGATGGCGGCGTACAACCGTATGACTGGCGCTACTATACCGAAAAAATACGGCAGGAGCGCTATAGCCTTGACGAGCAGGAGCTTAAACCTTATTTTAGCCTTGATGGCGTTCGCAAAGGTATTTTCCTGGTGTGCGACAGGCTGTATGGCCTGAAGTTTAAGCAGGTTAAAGACATGCCTGTGTACCATAAAGATGTTACCGCCTGGGAAGTAACCGCCGCCGATGGCAAGCTTTTAGGTTTACTGTATATGGATTTCTTTCCCCGCCCCGGGAAAAAGGGCGGCGCTTGGATGACCAGTTTCCGCAAGCAAAAAACGGCAGATGGCAAGCGCACCGCGCCCATTATCTCTATAGTGTGCAATTTTACCAAGCCTACCGCCACTACCCCATCGCTGCTTACGTTTGATGAGGCGAGTACGTTTTTCCACGAGTTTGGGCATGCGCTGCACGGGCTGCTAAGCAACGTTACCTACCAAAGCCTTTCAGGTACCAGCGTGCCGACCGATTTTGTAGAACTGCCGTCGCAAATTATGGAGAACTGGGCCGCCGACCCCGAAGTGCTAAAACTGTATGCTAAACATTATAAAACCGGCGAAACAATTCCCGACGCGTTAATTGAAAAAATGCAGGCCGCCGCCACATTCGACCAGGGCTTTGCCACGGTAGAATACCTTGCCGCTGCCTACCTTGATATGGACTACCACAGCCTGCAACAGCCGCTTACCCAAAACGTAATGCCGTATGAGGAAGCGGGCATGGAAAAAATAGGCCTTATAAAAAGCATCATACCACGCTACCGCAGTACCTATTATAACCACATTTTTAGTGGGGGGTACAGCGCAGGCTACTACAGCTATATATGGAGCGCGGTGCTGGATACCGATGCCTTTGATGCCTTTAAGCAAACCTCTATATTCAACCGGCAGGTGGCAACTTCGTTCCGTACAAAAATTTTAGAGCGCGGCTTTACGGCCGACCCTGCCACGATGTATAAATCGTTTCGCGGTGCCGACCCGGATATAATGCCGTTGCTTCGCAAGCGCGGGCTGCTAAAAGAAGCGTTACCTTTAAGGGATGGGGGCGAGTAGTGGTCAGTGGTTAGTTATTAGTCAGGCCTGAAATTCAGTAATGAAGGTCTGTACTATAAACACCCGCCGCGGCGGGGAATAGCTTCACCCGGAACTGAAAACTGCGACTGTTACTGACTTTAAGACTTTATGACTTAAAGACTACCCATGATATACCCGCGAAAAAACAATCTTGCCGTTTGTAATATCGTAGGCTTCGGCTACGGGCATAGCCTCTTCGCCTTCCACCTCACGGATGTATTCTATAAATACCCTGTCTGTATCGGCGGTTATGGTTTGCAGCTTGTAGAATAAGGTGGGCAGCCTGTTGTAGGCCCCCTGCCACCATTCGCGCAGGGCGGCGTGGCCTGTTACCATGCCGTTAGTTTCGGGATGGGCCGCTTTAAGCTTGGGGCTAAAGTGCGCGGCATCTTCGGCATACAGGCCTACCAGGCGGTCAATATCCTGTGCGTTAAAGGCTTCTATCCACTCCAGCGCTATGCGACGGGTAACATCGGCACTCATTATATGTTCTTAAGGTTAATGACCTCCTGCTCTGTAAGGTGGCGGTAGTTGCCGCGCGGCAGGTTCTTTTTAGTAAGCCCGGCAAACGACACACGGTCTATTTTAATTACGTCATATTTAAAGCTCTCAAATATGGCGCGTACCACTTTTGTGTTTGGCGTACGCAGCTTTATGCCTATCTCGGTCTTTGGCTGCCCTTCAATATAGCTTACTTCGTCTATAAACAAGCGGTGGCCGTCGAGGGTTACACCCTGGCTCAGGGCTTCAAAATCTTCACCCCTCAGGTTCTTGTCCAGCGACACCTGGTATATTTTAAAGGTCTTTTGGTTAGGCAATGAAAACTTACGTATAAGGTCGGCATCATTGGTAAAAATAAGCAACCCTGTGGTACTCATATCCATACGGCCTATGGGCTCCAGCTGGGCTTTACCTGCACCACGCACCAGTTCGGCTACGTTGCGACCGGTCTTGTCGCCCTCCGCGTATGTGGTAAAATTCTTGGGCTTATTAAGCAGTACATATTCTTTTTTTTCGGGCTTAATTTTAGCGCCGTCAAACTCTACCTCATCGGTTAGCTTTACTTTGTAGCCCATTTCGGTAATTACCTCGCCGTTAACCTTTACGTTACCGCTTTGTATGTAAATATCGGCATCGCGGCGGCTGCACATGCCCGAGTTTGAAATGTACTTGTTAAGGCGCAGCACGTCTTTGTCTACGGGCGCTTTCGCCGGTTTTGGTTCGGCATCCTTAGGGGCCCGTCCTTTTATAAACGCTGCCTTACGCACAGCGGGCTTGGCACCCTCGCGGCTGTCTTCTTTTTTTGCCTCAAATGGCTTAACCGATTTTGGCTTAGATGATTTATTTAGTGGCTTAGAGGGCCCGCTGCTTTTTTTCCTGTCGCTACCACCCCTGCCGGCTGATGCGCCACGCCTGTTACTTTCCATGCTGTAAAACTTATTTGTGCAAAGATACTCTTTTAAGTCTTAAAGTTTGTAAAGTCTTAAAGTCGAAAGTTTTTTAGTTGCTAAGTTACTTAGAGTTGAAGCTTAATTGAGTAAAAACTTAGTTAATGATGCTAACTGATGATAACGGCTGGAATGAAGCTATTAAACACTGCAAATATATGAGCGTGGCTTCGCTTGTGTTTCTTGAAATCCCTGATGATGAAAGGGATTATGAGATGTAATAAATTGAAACGAAAATTGTATGTTTGAAAGATATAATCAAATAGCTTATAAGACCTTACTATATGGACAAATTTAAATATTTTCTAAAAAATATTAATGAGAATTTCAGTTTAATAATTGCTTTCCCCATTATATTAGGTGGCATTTGGCAGTTAATATCTTTGATGACTATTGACCCGACTTATATTAGATTTTTCTCCGTGACACAACTAATGGCTGACGGACTATTTATTGCTGTATTAATTATAGGGATGTCAATATCGCCTGTAATAATTTTAGCTGCAATAAGCTTAGCCACTAAAATTGCAAATAAATTAAAACCTACAATCATCGAGGCCAAAGCAGAAGAAGAAGACAATGGCAATGAGTTCGGAAAATATGAAGTTGCGATTGTCCAAAGTTTTCTTGTTATCATTCTATGCATAGGAATTTATCCTTTGTACATTTTATATCCAGTAGTTTTTCCGGAAAAACTAAATATTCAAAATTTTGTTGCCTTGCCGTTTTATCTATTATTTATCTTTTCTTGGATCTTGATCATAATCGTTATTATCTATATTTTTGTTTATGGCAAAAAATTTATTATTAACGAAACTGCCCTTAATAATATATTTAAATTCTATTTACTTGTTACGTTTGTAACAATAGCTTTCCTTTTAAGAAATTTTAATAAATCATTCATAATTCCTAATAATTTTGAAAATATTGAAACACTTCTTATGGACATAAATTCATCAGAAGGTATTAAAGATAGCAAATTATTATATTTTAATGATTCTTATATCTTCATACAGATTAAGAGAAAAAATATTAATAAAGTTAAAGTCTTAAAATTTGACGGTTTTTTTGACAGTAAAGCCGTTGATTAGTGACTTTACTGTTCAGAGCTCCAAATCAGAGATTGCAAGCTAAAAGCAATCTACTTAGCAGCTCAGCAGCTAAGTAGCCTCCCCAAGCAACTGCCTGCCGTGTACCAGCACCGCGGGTTCTATAAGCACAATGCTAAACACACCGGCAATAATTATCCCCTTAAGCAGGTTGTGCAGCAGGAGGTAATCGTTTTTAGAAGATGCATCCCACAGGCGGTACAAAAAGTAAATAATAACGAGCATGCCCGAATAAAGGTAGATGTCCATATAGCCCACATCATATACTTCTATCAACAGGTACACAGGTATAACGGTAAGGAAGATAAGCGCGGCAATAATGCCCTTTGCTGTTTTTTCGCCAAAGATAACCGGTATGGTGCGGTAGTTTGCCACGAGGTCGCCGGCAAGGTTTTCAAGGTCTTTTATTACTTCGCGCACCAGTATAAGCAGGTATAAAAAGGTGGCGTGGGCAAATATGGTACCCAGGCGTTCGCTGTTGTAATAAAAATTTTCGTCGAACTTGCTCACATACATCAGTATGCCAAAAAAGGGCAGCACGGCGAGCAGCGCCGCGGTGAGGTTGCCTATTAGCGGGTACTTTTTAAGCTTGTGGCTGTAAAACCAGATAAGGAAAATGTACCCCGCAAAAAACAGCACCGCACGCCAGGAAATAAGCCATGCCAGGATGATAACAATACCATTAAGCGTAAAATATACCTGTAGCTTGGTGCCCTGGCTCACCAGCCTGTCGAGCATGGTTTTTTTAGGCCGATTGATAAGGTCTTTTTGTGCGTCGTAAAAATTATTGATAATATAGCCCGAGGCAATGGTAAGCGAACAGGCAAAAACGATGATAAACAGGTTACCGTCTAAAATAACATCGAGGGCGCGGCGGCCCTGGTCGAGTATAAAGATGGCCGAAAGGTATTGCGCCAGCACTATAATAGGTATATTATAGCCACGCACTACCGAAAACAGGCTGAAAATTTTTATCAGCACCATTTTTACCTTTCTTGACGCCATAGGTTGGTTTTAGTTTTTTAACTGTGCTTCGGCCTGTTTTATTGTAGCCGACTGTAAAGATAGCAGGAAAAGCCTGAATTTGAATAAAGTCTTTAAAAAGAAAAGGCGCCCTAAAGCGCCTATCCTAACAGTAATAAACTCCGAATATCTTAATAATTCCTGATTTTTTCTGCAGTAAAGGTATCGTTGCTGCCCGTAGCGGGTGTAACAAAGCCTTTTGTGTAAATGGTATAGATACGGCCTTCATAAATTTCTACATCGTTAGCAGTGTAAATGGCTTCGCCTGTTACGGCATCTTTAAAGGTAAGGTCATACAGGGCGCCGGGTACACTTATAAAATCGGTAGCTTCTTTAAACTCCAGCCCTGTAGTAAGTGTATCTGAAGGCGTGCTTACACTTATCGGCGCGGCATCTGGCGACAGGTTAATAAAGCGCACCAGTGCATGGCCTGAAGCAGGGTACACCAGCGAATCGCGGTAGGTAACCAACTCTACCTCATCAAACGTATTTACCGCAAAGGCCGTAAAAAACTCGTTTGGCTGTAGTGCTATACTGTCTGAAACTATAGTAGCCCCTACCGCGTTTTTAATGCTAAGCTGGCGGTCGCCGGTGTAAAAGTTATAATAGCCCATAGCTGTACCATAGTTAAGGGCGGTGTTGTTTACCTTGTTACCGTCGGCATAAAAATAAAGGTCGCCGCTGTTAGGGCTGGCATTGGCTATAATGCCGTAGGCCGCATCAGGATAGGTAACATAATCAGGCTCATCATCAATACTGCATGAAGTCATTGCAATAGCTGCGGCAGCGCACAGCATCATCCTGGAAACAAATTTAATTTTCATAACGTTATTTAAGTTTGTAATAAAACCATAAGATGCAGCATACCCCGGTAAGGTTGCGTCGGGCTTTGTTAATTAACTTTTTTAACAGGCCAAATATACCTTACGGTAAGGCTAACTTCTAAAAAAATGAAGGTTAAGCAGGTAAACGCATCACAATAACTTAGCCACTGATTACATAGATTCATACAGATTTTAAGTTGTTTTTAGTTAATTTCAAAATTACACTGATGTAAACCAAGCATAGGCTTTGGGAACCCTGAAGAATGGGACTGGATTATCTTTATAAAAACTGATTATAGTTAAAGCCGCTAAGGGGCTTTTTTTGTAAAATCTAAATTACCTGTTGAGCCAGAAAATACCCGCGTTCAACACCGTAGCATAGGTTACCCAGGCCATGTACAGCACCATGATATAGCCTGCTATTTTATAAATTTTGCGGAAGAGGAACCATGTTTCGTATATCATCAGCCACAGCAGTACTATTTCTACCAATGCTAAAAGCGGGTTTTTAAGCCCAAAGAACAGGTGACTCCACAGCATGTTAAGCGCAAGCTGTACCCAGAAAAACGTAAGGGCCCTGCGTACCTGGGGGGCCTGCACCTCAATACGGCCCCATACCAGCCCGGCTGCCACGCCCATAAGCATATACAATATACCCCACGCTATAGGAAACACAGCATTTGGAGGCGTAAAGAATGGCTTATTGAGAGTTGGGTACCAGGTATCAACACTGCTTTGCGTTACCTGGCCCGATAGATAGCCCAGCGTTACCGTGGTGGCCACCATTATAAGTATCTTTGTTATCTGATTCATGCGTGGAAGTTTTTTACAAAATTACGGTTTAAAGGTTGATTTGTGGATGGGTTGATTTGTTAATTTGATTATTGAATGATTTGATTATTCTACACTTATTAAGGGATGCCTGAGGCTTTAGCTTGAGTGAAGCTTATTCCCCTCTTGAGGGGTGCCTGAAAGGCGGGGTGGTTTATAATCCTGGTGCTTCACTATTTCACGCCGCTTAGATTAAAGGCAGGAATTTTGCTACTTTCGACTTTATAAACTTTCGCCTCTATAACCTATCTTTGCGGCATAAAACAAAGACCCATGATTTCCGTACAGGATTTTATACCCGCGCCCTATACCGCTACAGCCCATAAAGGCAGCTTTGCGTGGAGCGCACCCAGCAACATAGCCCTTGTAAAATACTGGGGCAAAAAGGCCAACCAGATACCCGCCAACCCCAGCATCAGCTTTACACTTAGCGACTGCAAGACCGTTACAACGCTTGGGTTTGAGGCAAAAGAAAACAATTCTGAATTTTCATTCGGCCTGCTGTTTGAAGGCCAGCCAAAAGAGAGTTTCCGCCCGAAGATTGAAAAGTTTTTTGAGCGGGTGCAGCACTACCTACCCTTTCTTACGCAGTACCATTTTACTATAGATACGCACAATACGTTTCCGCACAGCAGCGGGATAGCCTCGTCGGCATCGGGTATGGCGGCGCTTGCCATCAACCTTATGAGCCTGGAGCGCCTGCTGAACCCGGATATGACCGATGGATATTTTTATGAAAAGGCATCGTTCCTGGCACGCCTGGGCAGTGGCAGCGCCTGCCGCAGTATTAAGGGTAATGCGGTTATATGGGGGGAACACGCAGAGACACCCGGCAGTACCGATTTATTTGGCATACCGTTTACCGGACTGCACCACGTTTTTACCACCTACCAGGACACGATTTTATTGGTAGACAAAGGCGAAAAACAGGTAAGCAGTACCCTGGGCCACGACCTTATGCACGGCCACCCTTTTGCCGAACAGCGTTTCGCACAGGCACACGAAAATTTAACGGCTGTAAAGGCGGCTTTATCAACCGGCAACCTTGATGCATTCATAAAGATAACCGAGAGCGAAGCATTAACATTACACTCCATGATGATGACCAGCCAGCCCTACTTTATACTGATGAAGCCAAACACGCTGGAGATTATCAATAAGATATGGAATTACCGGGCGCAAACCGGTATACCTGTGTGCTTTACACTCGATGCCGGTGCTAATGTGCACGTGCTGTACCCCGAAAACGTTAGTAGCAATGTTTTGGCATTCATTAAGGCCGAATTGCTTGGCTATTGTCAAAACAACCAGTACATTTGCGACAAAATTGGGTCGGGCGCGGCGCAGGTGTAATAAACATTTGTTAAGCCAGGCCGCCGATACATTTTTTACGTACCTTTACATTCAAAATAGATTTTAGCCAACAATGAAAGGACCATTATTTTACTCAAAAATATTGCTTTTTGGAGAGCACGGTATCAACAAGGGCTCTAAAGGTTTGTCTATACCCTACAACTTTTATAACGGCGGCCTTAAGGTAACCGACAACGAAACGGAAGCTGCTGTAAAAAGCAACGCCAGCCTGCGCGGTTTTGTTACCTGGCTTGAAAAGCTTCAGGCAGAAACTCCGGAGCTTGTAACCTTTGACATAGCCACCCTGAAACTGAATGTAGAAGCCGGAATGTATTTTGACAGCAGCATACCGCAAGGCTACGGCATAGGCAGCAGCGGCGCGCTTGTTGCGGCAATTTACGACCAGTATGCAAATGATAAAATAACAGTACTTGAAAATCTTACCCAGGAAAAACTGCTGAAGCTCAAAATGATTTTCAGTAAAATGGAAAGCTATTTTCATGGTACCAGCTCGGGCTTAGACCCTCTTAACAGCTACCTGAGCATCCCCATACTCATCAACTCGCACGACAGCATAGAGGCCACCGGCATACCCATGCAAAACCTTGAAGGCAAGGGCGCTATATTTTTGTTAGACAGCGGTATTGTAAAAGAAACCGCCCCTATGGTACAGCTGTTTATGGAAAGCCTTAAAGACAAGGGCTTCCGTGCTATGATAAAAAACCAGTTCCTTAAATATACCGATGCTTCTATCGAAAGCTTTTTGCACGGCGATGTAAAGGCGCTGTTTAGCAATACCAAGAAACTGAGCAAGGTGGTATATAACCACTTTAAGCCCATGATACCGGAGCAGTTTCATGAACTTTGGCAAAAAGGTATTGAGAGCAACGATTACTACCTTAAGCTTTGCGGCTCCGGCGGCGGCGGCTACATCCTGGGTTTTGCACCGGATATCGAAAAAGCGAAAAGTGCCCTGCAGGGCCATAAGGTAGAAGTGGTGTACCAGTTTTAAATTATTGATACAATCGATATTTAAATCCTTTCTATGCTGTAGAAGGGATTTTTTATTTACAAAACAACTACGATACGACGCAATTATAAATGTCACAAGAAATAATAAGAAAATATGCAGAATTTCCAGACGGTATTATAAAACGTATAGCCTATACATATAATACCGTAGAGGTTGAAATGTATTGTGGAAATAGTGAAAATGATTTTAAATATGAAACTATACTAATAAAGTTTAATGAAATACAAGAGTTTATTATGAAAAGTATCGGATCATCGGCAACATTCGCGCCCTCGGAGGTCTTTATAAAGATTAATGATGGCATAATCTTATTTGACTTTGATCCAATTTATCCTATTGATAGCTTGGGAGAAAATCCTGAATCGCAGTTTAAAATTAAATGTAAAGAGGTACTTTATACGGTTGTAAAAGCATAACACTAACAACACAATTATAAAATGATACAAGAAATAATTAAAAAATATGGAGTAATTCCAGATAGCTGTGTAAATAACATAAGCTATGTGTATAAATCAAATACTGCGGAAATTGAAATGTATTGTGGTAATATTGAAAATGATTTTAAATATGAAACTATACAAATAAAATTCAAAGATGTGAAAGAGTTAATCTTGAAAAGTCCCGGAGCATCGGCAATATTTGCACCTACGGAAGTTTTTATACAGGTCAAAAATGATATAATCCTTTTTGACTTTGATCCAATTTTTGATATTGATAGCTTAGAAGAAGATCCTGAATCACGATTTAAAATTAAATGTAAAGAGGTGTCTTATACTGTTATAAAAGCGTAACACTACCAACACAATTATAAAATGATACAAGAAATAATTAAAAAATATGGAGTAATTCCAGATAGCAATGTAAATAACATAAGCTATGTGTATAAAACAAATACTGCGGAAATTGAAATGTACTGTGGTAATATTGAAAATGATTTTAAATATGAAACTATCCAAATAAAATTTAAAGATGTACAAGGGTTAATTTTAGAATGTATCCCATTATCACAAGCGTTTGCACCTATGGAAGTTTTTATACAGGTCAAAAATGATATAATCCTTTTTGACTTTGATCCAATTTTTGATATTGATAGCTTAGAAGAAAATCCTGAATCACTATTTAAAATTAAATGTAAAGAGGTGTCTTATACTGTTATAAAAGCGTAAGGTTAGCTTTTAAACAACAAGGCACTTAGCAACCCGAGAAATAAAAAAAGGGAAGAACTTTAAAAGTTCCTCCCTTTTTAGTACCTGGAGTGGGAATCGAACCCACACACCGAAGTACACGAGTTTGAGTCGTGCGCGTCTACCAATTCCGCCATCCAGGCAAAGTGATTATGGTGTTTTAACGGCTGCAAATGTAGAAAATAATATTTAATTTCATGAAAATTAGGCAATAAATTACCGCCTGTGTAAAATTAAATATCTAAATTTGCACCCTGTTTAGAAACACAACACACTAACTAACTACTAAACAGTTTTTTGAGATGTCACACATTGAGCCGGAAGCCAAGATATTTGCCTGTTCGCAAAGCACTTACCTTGCCGAGAAAATGGCGGAGCATTATGGTATACCGCTGGGGAAAATATCGCTTTCCCACTATAGCGACGGCGAGTTTCAGCCTTCATTTGAAGAGTCTATACGCGGGTTAAGGGTGTTTTTAGTATGCTCTACCTTCCCTACTTCAGATAACCTTATGGAGCTGCTGCTTATGATAGATGCCGCAAAAAGGGCGTCGGCAAGGCACATTACCGCTGTTATACCTTATTTTGGCTGGGCACGGCAAGACCGAAAAGACAAGCCGCGCGTACCCATAGGGGCAAAACTTGTGGCAAAGCTGTTAGAAACCGCGGGCGCAACCAGGATAATGACTATGGACCTGCATGCGGACCAGATACAGGGATTTTTTGAGAAACCGGTAGACCACCTGTTTGCATCAACCATCTTTGTGCCGCACATACAGGCCATGAACCTTGAAAACCTTACCATAGCCTCACCGGATATGGGGGGTAGTAAAAGGGCTTATGCCTACAGTAAGTTTTTGCGCAGCGATGTAGTTATTTGCTACAAACAGCGCAAAGAGGCAAACAAGATTGAAACCATGGAGCTGATAGGCGATGTTAAAGGCCGCAACATTGTACTGGTAGACGATATGATAGACACTGGCGGCACGCTTGCAAAAGCAGCCGGCCTGATGATGGAAAAAGGGGCGCTTAGCGTGCGCGCCATTTGCACCCACCCCATACTAAGCGGCGGTGCTTATGAAAAGATTGAAGAGTCGGCACTGAAGGAACTTATTGTTACCGACAGTATACCGCTTAAACAGGCCACCTCTAAAATTAAGGTAGTAACCTGCGCGGGCTTGTTTGCAGAGGTAATGCACATGGTGCAGAACAACAACTCTATAAGCGGCAAATTTTTACAGTAACTTATTTTTTTATTAATTATATAATTATTTCAAATGAAATCAATTACGATCAAAGGATCTGAAAGAGAAAGCGTGGGTAAGGCGGCAACGCGTACGGCACGTAATGCTGGAATGGTTCCTTGCGTGTTATACGGAGGAGAACAACCAGTGCATTTTATTGCGGAAGCCAAGGAATTTAAAAGCCTTGTTTACACTCCAAACGTACACACGGTGGTAATTGAACTTGCCGGCAAAACTTACAACGCTATCCTTCAGGATATACAGTTTCACCCGGTAAGCGACGCCATACTGCACATCGATTTTTACCAGCTTCATGATGATAAAGAAATCACTATGGATGTACCGGTAAAAATTACAGGAACATCTCCTGGTGTACTGGGTGGTGGTGTTCTGCGCCTTAACCAGCGCAAGCTTAAAGTGCGTGCACTTCCTGCTAACCTTCCTGACTTTGTAGAGGCTAACATTTCTGAGCTTGAAATGGGTAACAAACTTTACATAACCACGCTTGAGCAAAACAACTTTAAACTGCTACAACCGGAAAACACGGTTATAGCTCAGGTTCGTATTTCTCGTGCTGCCCTAAAAGCCGCGCAAGAGGCTGCAAAAGCTGCAAAAGCACCTGCAAAAGGAAAGAAAAAATAATTTTATCTTTTCCAGATATATTAAGCGCCCCATTATGGGGCGCTTTTCGTTTTCCGGTGTTAGTGTTTTACTCCACAAAATACACCACTGTAAATACAACAATACATTTATTGTACATCATAATCGCTACCTGAAGGAAATGGCGGCGGTAAAGGCGGTTCCGGCAGCATATTCAAAAGGCCATCGTCCATCCCGGGATTAGACGTTAGATGTTTAAATTTTCCATCAAAAAGCGTTTCAAGTTTGAGCACAAACTTTTGCTGGCTTTCATCAAGGTATTCATATACAAATTCTTTTCTAAACATATATTTCCCCTGCTCCTTCAATACAATACTGTAAGCTGTTGCATCTGCTATATGATTTTCTGTAAAACCCACATTAGCAAACAGCTTATCCGCCTTACCTTTAAATGCATAAAAACTATCCCGGTCAAACCTCCTGCCGTAGTAATCATAATTCCCCGAACGTTCGCCGTAGACCTTCTCCTCACAGTAATATATGCTGTCTGGCGTAAGTTTAATTGCGCGTCTGGGCGAATTCGGCTCCATCTCCATACCCTGTACAAACAAAAGGTTGTCAGAAACTGTTTTGTGTTCCGAACATGATGCCATCACAAATAATAGAAAAAGAGAATATCGCATTATGCACGAGGATTGGTTTCAATAAAAGTACAAAACTATCAAATCACCATACCTCACAAATCATCAAATAAACCAAAAAAGTTATCTTTGCCCCATGAAATGGCTTACCCAACTATTTGCTAAAAAAGAAAAAGAACCTGTACTCCCGATGAAAAAATTCCTTATCGCGGGGCTGGGCAATCCCGGTGCCGAATATGTAAACACCCGCCACAACATAGGCTTTAAGATACTCGACCGCCTTGCGCAACAGGAAGGCCTGAGCTGGCAGGTAGCCAAGCTCGGCCTGGTAACAGAGTATAAGCTGAAAGGCCGTACCCTGATACTGCTAAAGCCAAACACTTATATGAACCTAAGCGGCAAAGCCGTAAAATACTGGCTGGATAAAGAAAACATCCCTAAGGAAAATTTACTGGTGGTAACCGATGACCTTAACATACCCTTTGGCACCATCCGCATAAAGGCAAAAGGCAGCGATGGCGGCCACAACGGGCTTAAAAGCATACAGCAACTGCTAACCACTACCGAATACCCCCGCTTTAGGTTTGGCATTAGCGACGAGTTTAAAAAAGGCCAGCAGGTAAGCTATGTGCTGGGCGAATGGGGCGACGCGGAAAAGGTAACCCTGGGCGAACGGCTTGATAAATCGACCGAGGCAATACGGGAGTTTACCCTGAGCGGACTGGGTAACACTATGAGTAGCTTTAACGGCAAATAGATAAAATAAAGCATAAAAAATGGCACCCGAAAGGTGCCATTTTTAGTATAATATATATTGTGTAATCTTATTCTACCACAATCTTACGGGTTTCTTTACGGTTACCGTCCTGTACGTTCAGCAGGTAAACACCTTTTTGTACGTTATTAAGGTTTACGTTGCCCGAGAATACACCGGTATTGCTAAAATCATTAGCATATACCTGCCTGCCCCTAAGGTCATAAACCATAACCTGTATCTTGCTATTGGTTTCAGAATTAAAAGAAACCGTAAACGAGCCATTGTTTGGGTTAGGATAAACTACAAAATTGCTAAGTCCAAAATTATCAACACCCAGTGGAAGCGGCACAGCGGTTTGCCCGCAAAGCTCTACAGACCATGAGGTAATACTGCCCACATTGCCTGCCGCTGTATCTCGCGCGCGCAGCCTCCATGTGCCATTGTTAGAGGTAGGGCTTATAAGGCTGTTAATGGTTCCTACCGCCTTATAGGTGCCAGTAGTAGGGCTTGCGCATGTTACTGCCGGTGCACCATCGCTAAAGGTAACATTAATATTGTCGTTTGTAGTGCATTGCTGGCTCCACAATGTTATAATCTGGTTGTTTTGACCCTGCACACTTATGGTAAGGTTGCCCACATAAGGGTGTGTGGCATTAACTGTTACATTAATATCATTAATGTTTGTAGGGGCATCGGTTATCGAAAGGTTTTGTGTTGTATAGGTACCCACATTATCCGGAATAGAAAAACCGGTACTGTTAGTATAAGTCTGGCAGGTAGTTTCTAAAGAGAAACCTATAAGAAACTCGGCCGCGTTAACCGCATAAAAAATATTGCCCACAGCCTCTACAAGTATACGGCAATTAAGGCCCTCTGAACCTGCCGGTACCACAATATCTTCGCTGCCATCATTAGCCGTAGCTGCCGCAAGCGTTATGGGGAAGGTTTCGCCGCCATCAATAGAAAGCAATATATTTACCTGGCTTGTATTAATATTGTTTGCGGTAGTATTTGCCACATCCCATGTAATGGTTTGCGTGCTGCCTACCGCCCATGGTGCCACATCCGAAGCTTGAGATGTAACAACAAACGGGCCGGAAGTGCTTCTTACAATTACACTTACCTCATCACTATTGGTTTGCCCGCCACCGGCAAGGTTGTCCCTGCCTGTAAGCATAAAATGCAGCGTCCTTGAAGAATTAGCATTATATACCGACTCCCAGTCGCTTTCAAGCTCATTGTCTAACACCGACCTGAATTTTGGGAAATACCTCACCGTTGATGACGTTGGTGGAAAAGAACGGAAAAGGGGGCCTGACGATTTATTGGGTATCGCTAAGCTGTTAGCGCCGCTGGTACTGTTTGTAGAAAGGTCATTCTGCTCCCACGCATAGGTTATATTAGCAGGGTTAGCACCTGCACCTGTAGCTGTTAGCTTAAACGCCGTACCCTTAGGTATGGTATAGTTAGGCCCCGCGTTTATGGTAAAGGCAGGGTTTGTAAGGTCTATTACCACAGGGCAGCTTTTAGTAGCAAGGTTATCCTGTATATCCCGTATGCTGGTATAGGTAAAATAATCGTCAGAATGCTGCTGTACATCATAGTTAACGGTAACACCGGCATAAGCCATAATGGTAGTGCCGCTGCCAGGCTCGGTTTGAGAGCCGTTACCTTCATAATTGTGTGTAAACGTGTGGAACGCCCCCAACTGATGGCCCATTTCGTGCGCTACAAAGTCAATATCAAAAGTATCGCCCTGCGGAGAGTTATTGCTTGGAGATGTAATACCACTACCTTTACCGGTGCTGCATACACAGCCTATACAGCCTGCATCGCCGCCGCCGCCGGATGCGCCAAAAAGGTGCCCTATGTCATAATTAGGCGAGCCTATTACAGCGGTAAGGTTAGCCTGTAGCTCGTTGTTCCAGGCATCTATGTTGCTGGCAGGAGAATACGGGTCGGTGCTTGGGTTAGTGTATATTATGGCCGATTCGTTTGCAATAAGGATAAGGTTAAGTGCAAGGTCTATTTCATACACACCGTTAACGCGGGTCATGGTGGCATTCATTGCGGTAAGGGCACCGGCTACGGTACCACCGTGAAACTGGCCATACTCACCTGTACACGACAGGGCAAGCCTTAGCGTCCTGAACTTCTGGTCGTCTGAAAGCGCCGATTTAGCCGCTGAAGCCGCCTTTCTTTCAAGGCTGTGGTCTTCTTTAGTAGTACAGGTAAACGGCAATGCGCCGTTAGCCCTTTTATCGGCCGAGTTAAACACCGCATATACGGCATGGTTGCCGGTATAAGGCTCTATAAATTCTGATTGCCTGTTAGCCCTAAGCACCATGCTTTGTATGCCATTTGGTGCAAAGCTTATCCTTAAGTGGGCGGTAGGGTCGTCTATACCGCTGCCCGCATACGAACGGATATCGGGAAACTGCGCCTGCAGCTCCGGCGAAAAGTTTGAGGCTTCAAATATCCTGAAGCGTTCAGTACTGCCTGTAACGTTTGGTATACTTACCACTATGCCCTGCGCGCCGCTCCAGCGTTGCGGGGCTGTGGCAAGCACAGCTTTAAGTTCGCTTGTATTCAGGGTAACAAAGGTTATACCCTGCTTTGCATCTGCAAAGTCATTTTTAACATCGCCCATCCGGGCTGCCTGCTCCTGCGAAACCACACTCCAGTATTTTCCCGATTGGGAATACCCGAGCGCAACAGTAAACAGGATAACAAAGAGTGAACACGCTTTTCTCATGTTGTAGAGTAGTTTAGATAATAGAATAGGGGGCAAATATACGGTATCATTTTACTATTTTAGCAGCTTTTTTCAGGGTGTTTACCTACAATAAGTGTTAAAACTTGCGATTGAATGCTTTTAAGGGCGTTTTTCGCTCAAAATTTAACACAATGCAGTAAATTTGCTGCAAATAAATTAGTTGGCTTTGAAAATATACCAATCGCTGGATGCCTATACTGCCTCCGGAAAAACTGTAGTAACCTTAGGCACTTTTGACGGCGTACATAAAGGGCACAAAATATTACTGGCACAGCTACAGCGTGAAGCACAGCACAGCGGCGGCGAAGGCGTAATCCTTACTTTTTTTCCGCACCCGCGCATGGTGCTTCAGCAGTCGTCTGATGTAAAGCTGCTTAATACTATTGATGAAAAGGCCGCCCTGCTGGAAGCCTGCGGTATAGACAGCCTTATTATACACCCGTTTAGCCACGAATTTTCGCGCCTTACTGCCGAAGAATTTGTAAAAGATATACTGGTAGGCCGGCTTAATATTGCAAAGATGATTATAGGCCACGACCACCGCTTTGGCCGAAACCGTACCGCCACTACTACCGACCTGGTAACCATGGGCAGGCAGTATGGTTTTGAGGTAATACAGCTTTCTGCGCTCGAAGTACACGATACGCCCGTAAGCTCTACAAAGGTGCGCAATGCCCTTATGGCAGGCGATATTGCCCTGGCAAATGATTACCTGGGCTACCCCTACTTTATTACGGGTATTGTGGGCAAAGGCAAACAGCTGGGCCGCACCATAGGTTTCCCTACTGCTAATATTGTAGTGCACGAGAGTTATAAGCTCATACCGTCGCATGGGGTCTATGCGGTATCAGCTGTAATAGCTGGCAAAACCGTATTTGGGATGATGAATATAGGCACCCGCCCTACCGTAAATGGCACCGATGAAACTATAGAAGTAAACTTTCTTGATTTTGAGGCTGATATTTATGATGCCCAACTAAAAGTAAGCCTGCACCACCGCCTGCGTGGAGAGCAAAAATTTGAGGGGCTCGATGCACTAAAAACACAGCTGCACAAGGACAGGGAAGCAACCGCCCAATACTTTAAAAGCCTGCCTGTATGAAACAGCACCTGTACCGGCAAATAGATAACGCGCCCCTTGTGGTGTTTCGCATGTTTTTTGGCTTTTTGCTGGCCTGCGAAACCATAGGCGCTATTATTACCGGCTGGGTAAGGCATAATTTTATTGAACCATCTTTTACTTTTTCGCACATTGGTATGGACTGGCTGCAGCCGCTGCCCGGCGCGGGAATGTACATCTGGTTTGTGGTTATGGGTATATTAGGCCTTATGGTTATGGCCGGATACAAATACCGGTTTAGCATTATAGCCTTTACGGTATTGTGGGCAGGGGTATACTACATGCAAAAAACATCATACAACAACCACTACTACCTGCTGTTGCTCATAGCGCTTATCATGTGCTTTTTGCCTGCTAACCGTTTTGCCTCGGTTGATGTAAAGTTGAACCCCGCGCTAAAGCGCTATAACATGCCTGCCTGGTGCTCTCTTATAATGATAGTGCAGGTAAGCATTGTATACCTTTTTGCCAGCGTGGCCAAGTTCTATCCCGGATGGCTAAACGGCGCTTTTGCCTACGGCCTTTTAGACCAGAGTATTACCATTAACGGGTTTAGGCAGGTACTTGTTACCAAACCCTTTGCACTGTTTATAGCCTACGCCGGCATAGTGTTTGACCTGCTTGTGGTACCCCTTATGCTTTTTAAGCGCACGCGCACCCTGGCCTTTATAGCATCCATTATCTTTCACATATTTAACAGCATAACGCTGCAAATAGGCATCTTCCCGTTCTTCGCACTCAGTTTTGCCGTGTTTTTGTACCCGCCGGAGACGATACGCAGGCTGTTTTTACGCAGGAAGCCCAAGGTTATCATCCCCCCTGAAGTAACTTTTGAAGGCAAAACGCTGGTGCAGTATTTTTTTATCCCTTACCTCATCGTGCAGTTAGTGCTGCCGCTGCGGCATTATTTTATTAAAGGCGACGTGCTCTGGACCGAGGAAGGCCACCGCCTGAGCTGGCGCATGATGCTACGCACCCGAAACGGGCACACACAGTTTAAAATAATAGATAAAAAAACCGGCAGCCCGGTATACTATTCGCCCGATAGGGAGATGACCCCTAAGCAGCATAATGTGATGGTTACCCGCCCCGATATGATATGGCAAACCGCACAGCGTATAAAAAAACACTTTGCCGCTCAGGGCAAAGACGTAGCCGTATATGCCGATTCTAAAATCTCGATAAACCACGGCCCGTACCTAACCTTTATAAATCCCGAGACCGACCTTGCCACCGCCAGGTGGGATTATTTCTTCCACAACAAATGGATTTTGCTGTATGATACAAACAATAATCCGGTAAAATAACAATTTTACAATTTCTTTAATTTAATCATATAAGTAGTATTAAAGTTTTACTAATTCATATTAGGTTCTGCCATATATTGGCTAATTTCGGATAAGCATTTAATGCCGGGCACCTTAGTATTATATAGCCTTGCCTGCCTGTAATATAAAAATAACTCAATAGACAGAATCCAAAAAAACGAATTATGAAAACTTCAAGAATCATCATTAACGGTATCCTCATTTTTATAGCCATAGGCGTATTTTTCCTTATTATGGAAGTGGCCGGGCTTTCAGATAACATCTATTTAAGGCTTGTTAACTTTGCGTTTGTTATTTACGGAATTAACCGCACCATAAAAGGAAATTTTGAGGACAACATACACGGGTATTTTACAAATATAGGCGCCGCGCTGCTTACCGGTTTAATAAGCCTGGTGCTAAGTATTTTTGCATTTATGCTGTATGCGGAATATAAAGGCGGTGAGGCATACCTGCAAAACTTTGCCGACACTTACATCTTTGGCGGCAGCAACCCCAGCCCGCAGCAGTTTAGCATCGGCTTGTTTATAGAAGGGCTTGCCGGTATAGTGGTAACCTCATTCGCGCTAATGCAGTACTGGAAAGATAAAGTAGAGAAAATCAACACGGTAGACGACAGGGCGCATAACCCCCACTAATATTTACCTGTAAATTACTTTATACTTTAACCCAAAGACGCCCAAAGGTTCCCCGGAGATTCCCCAAAGTTTATTAAGATTGCGCTTTTTGCGCGAGAACACAAAGTCGCAAGATAAAAACATATCCGCAACGTTTTGTGCTCTCACCAAAGGTGTTACCTCTTTTTCTAAGGGCTACTTTGGAAACCTTTGGGCATATTTGGGTTACAACAAGCACAGTAGGGCAAACAACCCACATTAATCTTTAACCCGGCCACCGGTGTAGTTATACAGAAAATAGTTACTTTTGGGGCTTAATACCGTTTGTAATGAGCATAAAAAGATTTGACTGGACCAGGGATGAAATTATAGCCCTGTATAACAAGCCAATGATGGACCTGCTGTTTGAAGCAGCCACTATACACCGTGAGCACCACGACCCTAATGTAGTACAGGTAAGCACACTGCTGAGCATAAAAACCGGAGGCTGCCCCGAAGATTGCGGCTACTGCCCACAGGCGGCGCGCTACCACACGAAGGTAGAAGGCAACGACCTTATGAGCGTGCAAACGGTAAAAGCACAGGCACTGCGTGCAAAAAGCAGTGGGTCGAGCCGTGTGTGCATGGGCGCGGCATGGCGCAACGTTAAAGACGGCCCTGAATTTGACCAGGTACTGGAAATGGTGCGTACCATAAACAAGCTGGATATGGAGGTTTGCTGTACGCTGGGCATGATTACCGAAAACCAGGCAAAACGCCTTGCCGAGGCCGGGCTGTATGCCTACAACCACAACCTCGACACATCCGAAGAATATTATAAGGAGGTTATTAGTACCCGTGGGTTTGAAGACCGCCTGCAAACCATAGAAAACGTGCGCAAAACCAATGTTACCGTATGCAGCGGCGGCATTATAGGCATGGGCGAAAGCGTTGAAGACCGCGCCGGTATGCTGGTAGCCCTTGCATCGCTTAACCCACAGCCGGAATCGGTGCCGATAAACGCGCTGGTAGCTGTAGAAGGTACGCCAATGGCCGACGAAAAACCGGTAGAGATTTGGGAAATGATACGCATGGTAGCCACTACCCGCATAGTAATGCCCGAAACCCAGGTAAGGCTGAGTGCGGGGCGCACGCAAATGAGCCGTGAAGGCCAGGCGATGTGCTTTTTTGCCGGGGCCAACTCGATATTTGCGGGGGATAAATTGCTTACCACGCCAAACCCGGATGTAAATGAAGACATGAAGATGTTTAAAATGCTGGGGCTTGTGCCGCAAAAGCCGTTTACAAAAGTATCGCAGCCTAAAACAGTTGAAGCAGCCGACTCTGAATACCAGCCGCTGGGCGAAAAACCACGGTGGACACGCCCAGGCCACACCATAGAGCGCAACCTTAAAGCGAGTGGCAAAGAGGTTCCGGCTAAAGCAACTCTTACAGAAGAATAAACACAGCTACACGTGTTATATATTAAAAATACCCTTGCAACGCAGGGGTATTTTTGTTTACCTACTATTAAATTAAAGGAGATGATAGCCGCACTTCGACACGCTCAGTGTGACTATTATCTCCTATAATTTCGTATAAAATATCATACAACATACAGTCAGGCTGAGCTTGTCGAAGCCGAATATATGTTGTATTAGATTCAGATTAAAGCATCCAATTCGTAATTTAAAATTACCAATTAACTATTTCCACCGCAGCGACTCCATTATGGTGCGCATGTCTTCTTTTATGTACGCCGCTGCCGGCATCACCGAATCGAAATTTGGCTTGGCATAAAAATACATCGACCCCGTAAGGAAGTGGCGGGTACTGTCGGTTACATAAAACTGGGCATTGGTAGCGGCATCGCCACCCACCTGGCTAAACATGCCGTATACTTTATTATCGGGGTTAAGAAACGGCTGCGAACTTATATCATCGGCTTTAATTACGTGGTCGTAAGTAAGCTTTTCGGCATCGCGGAATAACAGGTTAATATTATTATTCACCGGCTTATAGGTAAGGAATATGGTGGCCTTCATTTTAGGGTATTGTATGGTAACGTTGCAGTTGCCCTTGTCTTTAATGGTAGCCAGCGTGTTATAGTCAAACGTATAGGGGCAGTTTTTGCTGTAGGTAGCATAATCGCCCAGTGTATAATCCAGCCTTAAAAAAGCTTCCGGCTTAGGCTTGGGCTCTTCGCCACACGATGCCAGCAGCAGGCATGCGCCAAGTGTAACTATAGTTAAGTAAATATTATGCTTCAGTTTCATGCAGGGTTACCTTAATTTGTTTAATCCTTCTTTTATCAACAGATTCGACGGTAAAGATATTGCCATTAAAATTAATTTTTTGGCCCTTTTCAGGAAAATCGCCCGCAACCTCCAGCAAAAAGCCCGCGAGTGTTTCGGCCTCGCCGCTGGCTTCCTCAAAAGGCACCTCATCAACGTCGGTAATGCGGTAAAAATCCCGCAACCCTATTTTACCGTCAAACAGGTAGTTACAGTCGTCTATCTGGGTATACATAATATCATCATCGTCAAACTCATCGCTTATGTCGCCCACTATTTCTTCCAATATATCCTCCAGGGATATAATCCCCGATGTGCCGCCATACTCATCTACCACTATGGCAAGGTGGTTTTTCATCCCCTGGAATTCCTTAAGCAAATCGTCGAGCTTTTTGTTTTCGGGTATAAAAAAGGGTTCGCGCAGTATTTCCTGCCACGCAAATGCTGTTGCGCCTATATGGGGAATGAGGTCTTTTACAAACAGCACCCCTTGTATACTATCAATGCTTTCTTTGTAAACGGGAATGCGGCTAAAGCCGGCAGCTACAATCTTCGGCATTATTTGTTGAAACGTTTCTGTAATATCTATGGTAAACATGTCGATGCGCGGGGTCATTACCTGACGGGCTTCGGTGCTGCCAAAGTTTACAATACCTTCCAGTATCTTCTGCTCCTCTTCGTCGGCATGGCCATAATCTGTAAGTTCCAGTGCCTGCGAAAGCCTGTTGATAGAAAAATCAGGGCGCTGTACTTCAAATTTTTTGCTTAACCAAAGCGTAAGTTCCCGCATGGGGATGCTAAAAGGCGACAGCACTTTACTAAGTAGGAACAGCGGCCAGGCTACACGTTGCGCCAGCATGCGGTGGTTGCGCGTGGCATATACCTTAGGCACAACTTCGCCAAATAATAATATAAGGAAGGTAATCACGGCCACTTCGGTAGTAAAGCGCAGCCAAAGGAGGGGTATGGCCGTAAAGCAATGCATCCGGAAAAAAAACAGGACGATAGCAAGGTTAATAAAGGTATTGGTAATAACTATGGTGGCCAGCAGCTTTTTGGGCTTTTCCAGTAATGTGGCAAGTATGCTGCCTTTTTTTGGCGCGGAACTGTTTATTTTACCCAGGTCTTCTCCGTTAAGCGAAAACAGGGCTACCTCAGTCCCGGAAATTACCGCAGAACAAAAAAGCAGGAAAACGATGCCTGCAAAACCTGCAATAAGGCTATAGTCTATAGATAGTAAACTCGTGGGGCCGGGGTCGTCCAAAACAGCAAATTTAGTTACACAATAAAAATCAATATAATCTTATTTATCCACATAGTAACATATATTTTTTATCCGAAAAGAAGGAATAGAGAATAGAATTCTCCACATAGCTATGTTAAGCGCAGCTTTTGCTATGAATACTTCCTTTTATTAGATAGCCTATTGGCTATGTATCTATGTGGTTATATTTTTAAAATTTAGTCACAACTTAAAACGGCAGGTCGTCGTTAGCGGGCATTTCGGGCACCTCATAGGTAGGGGTGCGGGGCTGCTCACTGTTTCCCTGCTGGGGTGCCTTGGTGGCATCATATTCTTTTTTGGTGGTAAGGAAGGTAAATTCCGTTACCTGTATCTCGGTGGTATACTTGGTAGCGCCGTCTTCGCCCTGCCACTGGCGCGATTTTATGCGGCCTTCGGCATATATCTTGTCGCCTTTGGTAAGGTATTTTTCGCAAATTTCGGCGGCCTTGTTGCGCACCACCAGGTTGTGCCACTCGGTACTTGCTATGCGCTCGTTAGTCTGCTTATTAATATACACCTCGTTAGTGGCCAGCGGAAACCGGCCTATGCAGTTACCGCCCTCAAAATAGTGCAGCTTTACATCATCTCCAAGGTGCCCGATAAGCATTACTTTATTTAATGTACCGTTCATGGCGTTGCTTGTTTGTGTTTAACCAAATATACTAAAAAATACTATCATTGCCAATGCCCCATTGCAAAATTGTGCAGTACTATGGGCAGGGGTATGGTTTTTAAATGTTGTGTATCAACAGCTTCGGTAAGCACCCGGGGGGTGCTTACCGCCCAGAAGCTAATGTGCAGCTTTTGGTGCGAAAGCTTATGGATAACGGCTTCGGCATTAATAAGGCGGATAGTTTCGGGGGTAAACCCAAGCCCGGTATAGGATTGTATCAGCGTGGTAACCTCCTCTTCCGGCAGGGATATTTCAGTCTCTAATAGCGGAAATTCATACAGGCCGTGCCAGATGCCCTTGTCGCCACGGCGGTTAACGAGCGTGCGGCCATTAACATCCTGCACCACTATATAATTAAAGTAACGGTTTGTCACTTTTTGTTTTTTTAGCTTTACGGGCAGCTCGTTTACGCGCCCCGTGTTGTAGGCCACGCAGGTAGTATTAAATATACATATAGTACAATTAGGATTTTTAGGTACGCACTGCAGTGCGCCAAACTCCATCATTGCCTGGTTAAAGTCAGACGCCTTCGATGCCGGCAGTAGCGTTGCAGCCAGCGCGGTAAACTCCTTTTTAGCCCCGGAGGATGAAATATCAGTCGTGATGCCAAAGTACCGTGCCAGCACCCGGTACACATTGCCGTCTACCACGGGCACGGCCTCGCCATAACTTATAGAGGCTATAGCGGCGGCGGTATACTCCCCTACACCCTTCAGTTTGAGCAGACCGGCATAGCTGTTAGGGAAGTTTCCTCCCAGTTCAAAAGCTACCTGTTTTGCGGTGGCGTGCAGATTGCGGGCACGGCTGTAATAGCCCAGCCCCTGCCACAGATGCAGCACTTTTTCTTCGGGCGCGGCGGCAAGATCGTTTACTGTGGGAAATGCATCTATAAAACGCAAAAAGTAGGGCAACCCCTGTGCCACACGCGTTTGCTGCAGCATAATTTCAGAAAGCCACACGGGGTATGGGTGTGTAGTATTGCGCCACGGGAGGTCGCGCTTGTTTTGCAAATACCATTGTATAAGCGGTTTAGAAAAGCTCATTGTTACGGGATAGTTTGCAAAATTAAAAGTTTATGTTATTAAATTTTAATAGTTTACCTTGAATTATTGTTTTTTTAATTGTTATATTTGCACACTCAAAAAAAATACATACAATAATAAATTTAGAAAAAATGACGAAAGCAGACATCGTAGCGAAAATTTCGGAAAAACTTGGACTTGAAAAAGGTGATGTTCAGGCAACAGTTGAGTCTTTCATGGAGGAAGTAAAAACCTCGCTTGAAACCGGAGATAACGTTTACTTGAGAGGTTTTGGCAGTTTTATTATCAAAACCCGTGCTGAAAAAACAGGAAGGAACATTTCCAAAAATACTACTATCAAAATACCTGCACACAATATCCCCGCATTTAAACCTGCCAAGATATTTGTAGACGGTGTTAAAACGAATACTGAAGTAAAAGCAAACTAATTTAATTTATTAACCACAAACACCCTTAGACAATTATGCCAAGTGGTAAAAAAAGAAAAAGACATAAGGTAGCGACCCACAAACGTAAAAAACGCGCGAGAGCTAACCGTCACAAAAAGAAAAAGTAGTATTATACTACTTTTTTCTTTTTGACAAGAAAGAAGATATTTAGACGTGAGATAATAGATGATAGACACAAGAAATTGTCTTTTATCTCTCATCTTTAGTCTTTAGGTCTTAAAGAAAAACGTTCATTGAAAGAGATTTCAGATTGTAGGTTTCAGGATTCAGATTTGGTGCTACTGAGCACTGAATACTGAACACTGCGACTGCTTACTGAAACACCGGGTACAACAATGCCTGTAAAATAATTGTTTAATCCATCGGCTTGCAGTTAAAAGCTAACAGTTAACGGTTAACAGTTTTGGGAACTTTCCCCTACTGTAAACTGTGTACTGTAAACCGTAAACTAAAGCGGATATAAATGTACAGTGTGAACAAAGAACTGATTATTCGGTCTGGTTCTGAAGCCGTAGATTTTGCGTTATTAAAAGATGGAAAACTAATTGAATTACACAAGGAAAGAGAAGACACAAGCAAGTTTAACGTGGGCGACATCTTTATCGCAAAGATTCGCAAACCGGTAGCCGGCCTTAATGCCGCGTTTGTAAATGTGGGTTTTGAAAAAGACGCCTTTTTACACTACCACGACCTGGGCCCTAACCTTCTTTCCGTGCAAAAATTCATTAAACTTGTAAGCGCAGGTAAATTAAAAGATTATTCCCTTAAGAACTTTGCTTTCGAACCGGAAATAGACAAGAACGGAGCCATAGCCGATGTGCTTAGTGCTAACCAGAGTGTTCTTGTTCAGGTGGTTAAAGAGCCCATAAGTACTAAAGGCCCCCGCATAAGCAGCGAGCTCTCGCTGGCAGGGCGCTATGTGGTACTAGTGCCGTTTAGCGACCGTATTTCTATCTCTCAAAAAATTGAGTCGAAAGAAGAAAAAGACCGCCTTAAGCGTCTGGTGCAATCCATCAGGCCAAAAGGTTTCGGCGTTATCGTTC
>Ga0247803_1000347_pt1 | contig 26077 bp, 26 predicted proteins | sample UWRJL014104B1_FD_180928 | JGI IMG/M metagenome (GOLD analysis project Ga0247803, IMG submission 180928) | Plant litter microbial communities from Arlington Agricultural Research Station in Wisconsin, United States - UWRJ-L014-104B-1 | ecosystem: Environmental > Terrestrial > Plant litter >...
AGATCAATGTGAATGTTCTCTGGATCTCAGCGAACCCAAATCCACGTCAACTTGCTGGATGTCCTTCTTTCTCGGCGCCTCGAAATACAGCATACAAATTTCCTTGCGTGGTGGATCTTGCTGTAACCAAAAAGAGCAGGAGTCGCATCAATGTCTTCTCCTCTTTGCGCCTTCCAATTTATGAATCCACGCGTGCATGTGTGCGGAGATTCTCCCTTTTCTTTCCCGCAACACATTCGCCTCCCCACCTCACCTGATCTTCTATCCAAGCCACCTAAAATGCCTTCATTCCTCCTTCGGCACCGTGCGGCTCACCAATACCTCCTTAACAGCATCCTGACCACACATCTCCGCCAATTCTTCCACGCTGACCCACTTCGAATTCGTAGTTAGACTCCAAGTCTTCCTTTGCGCGTCCGCGCCTCTGTCCAACAAGAATTTCACCACATCCACTTGTCCGTGCTCGACTGCCCAGTGCAATGCCGTCTTTCTACCATAAGCCCATAGATCGATAAGGTGTGCATCTCGATCTTCGTATTTCCCGCAACCCGCTACCATGTCGACGGGGGCGCCATGGTCAAGAAGGTATTGCATGATGGGGATGCGATCATGTCTGGGGGTATATTTGTGGGCGGTCGTAGCGTGGAAAATGACGTCGGCGGAGTGTGAGCCTGGCAATATGGACTTTGGGGCTGCGGAGAGAAGGAGCTTGAGACATGGCTTGGGGGCGTACTGAGCCGCGCGGTGGAGAATTGTGTATTTTCCGTTCGAGGCAGCAAGATTGGGGTCTGCGCCGTGAGCTAGGAGCCATTGGATCATCTCTTCGTTCTCCACGAATGATCTGTTTTTCATGTCAATTTCAACTCGACGTTACAATGTTTGGGACTACAGAGAGGGAATCAAAGTGCACTAACCCGAGAATAGGAGGCATCACTACACCAATTGGCCGATTGATCTCCCACTTTCCTTGCTCAATCACCCGCTTCACCAACCCCGGGCTAGTCCTACACATGGCGAGCATGGCCTCCCCATCAATACTAAACCCCTGATCAAGCAAGTACCCTGCGAGATCTTCTCTGTTTTTCTCAAGAGCCTGTTTTAATGCGTCTCGATAGTCAAACCATTCCTGCACCAAGGGGTGTATGCTAGGCGCTGTTGTTCCTATCTTTGAGCTGTCGAGATCGGGAATCGCAAACCGATAGCGGTCAAGAAAGCTCTGTACACCCTCTATGGAGGCGTTGTCTTCCACCATGACTTCCAAGTCTATAGCGATCCGCCTCAGGGCTGTGCCTATAGGAATTGTGGCTTGATAGGGTAGAGTGAGGACGGGCCCTCCTCCTTTCATCTGAGTGACGCATCGGTGCGGAGACTCCCATAATGGTGAGGTTGGTGACCGTGGGAGTGTCGAGACATCGATGTGCATGGGATTCGTGGAAGCCATACTCTGAGAAACGCTATTCTACCTATCGTAGGGAACAGGTTTGTAAATCTCAACTTCGATCGGTTCAGGGCATGGAGTTGCTCGGTGCTACTTGCAAGTGCTTTTTGCATGAGGTCAGGCAAGCTCTGCCGAAAAAGGATGGCTGATTGTGTCGCCATCCCTGTCACTATTTTTGCACACGAATCATTTAACCTGCCGCCATACCAATTGGTCTACCATGCAGCAGGGCGTAAATAGGCCGTCCACGAATGGTCAGAAGTCAGTTTTCCGATGCTCCTATATAGAACGAATTTAGGAGTAAGGCGACCGATATTCTACCTTCGTCCGTTGCGGTGTCACTGTACTGAGAGTCATGTCCGCCTACCGGTCGTTGAGAGGGCGTGCGAAAACAGTAAAGCGCAGTCACGGGCAAGTATGTGAGAGACGCTGGGCATTAAGGCTGATATCCGCGCTCTTGGAGCATAGCGATCGGATACCTGCTATAGGAATAGTGATCGGAACTCCTGCAAGGAGCAGAGTGAACGGAACTCCTGTAATAGGTCTAGATGAAGGAATGTCTAGAGACTGGAGTATAGCAACGGAGTGGCAGCGGTAAGGTTGCCATCGTGAAGAATCGGACTGTGGAGGACGTTCGCTGGTGTCAAGGCTATAAAGAAGGGGGAGCATCCCGTGGACAAGTTCAACAACCAGCAGCATCGAGGGTTACAGTACAGTCCTCCTCTTTCCTTCCACTCTTTATTCACTCTTTCATATTTGTCTTCCTTCATTATGCATCTTAATAAGCTTTTGACCGCCCTGGTGGCCACCATCAGCTTCACCCAAGCTCTCGTCCTCCCCCCTACGACCACAGACATCGAAGCCAGAGACTCGAGTCCCAACACCAACCTCGACAGCCTCCTAGCTCGCGCGGGAGCCCCCGTCTGCGACAAGACCAACTCCAAGCAATGCACAACCTGCACCAAAGGCTTCAAACTCAGAAAATGCGACCCCAAGAAGCAGAAGTGCCCGACGACTTCGCCATCGGCAAAGCCTACCTCAAAGCCAGTCGCCACATCGACTGGGAAACCGAAAACGACAAAGAAGACGCAGGCGAAGCCCACCGCGGCTCCGAAACCCCCATGTAAACCCAAGAAAGGCAAGAAATGCAAGCGCGAGGAACCCGAGCACGACGACGCTGAACTGGGCGAGTTGGAGACCTCGCTCGAGGAGCTGAACATCGACGAGGACGAAGATGCCAAAACCCTCGCCGCACGTGCGCAAACCCAAGTCGCAATGTACGAGACTAGGGCGACCCCATGGGCACCCGGCGACTCAGTCTGGACACACGGACTATCTGTCTGCTCCGTCATAGCCGTGTGGGATAACAACAGGGTTATTATGTCTCACATTCCTCCAGGAGAGCGCCAGGCTGACGGCGACATTCTGGACAGCCCATCCACGTTGACTCTATACTTGGGCAGGATCGACGCTGAAATGCAGAGGACGCCACTCATTCGTCCAAAATCGGGCTTCTTCGTTTTCAGAAGCGACATGGAGGCCGCTGATAAGACTCTCGTCAGGAATTGGGCTATTGATAATGGCATCACGCTGCAGTCGCGGAGCTATGAGGTATCTCCGCCTCCAGGTGTAACCTTTACGTTGACGAGGCCGGTTGAAGCGAATAAGCAGGTCACTGGCAAGCTGCAGTAGTGGGGGATGTGGAGTTTGCTTTGTTTCGTATGAGCTAGTACTGTGTTGTTTAAGTGAGACTGGTCTTGCTTTTAAGGGGGTTCACGGCGTTTTGGTTACCCGCTCAGGCTATTTAGACATACTACTTTTTGTTTTTATAGACATATTCCAGGCGATCTGATCAGTATCTCAGGCTGTCTAGATTTTCTACTTCTTGCTTACTCGCTCCGGCTATTTGACGTTCTACTTCTTGTTTTAATAGAGATATAGGGCGATCCAGTTACTCTCTCAGGCTACCTACACTTTTCACTTCTTGCTTTCTATAGAGATTGGGGGCGGGGCAGTTACTATCATGCTAATATAGACGACAATAATTGTCGTGATACGTGCCAAACATAACACTACCATATCGTGCAGGTGTATTCAACAGCACAGCCAGTACAACAAGTCAGAACACATCCAGATACCATTGGCCAGTCTTAGTACTCAGACCCTCCAAAACGACAGATACCGGGGATAGCCACGTCATGATTATAAAATTCTGTCACGCTCATATTCAACCACCCGCCCACTAAATCGCGCACAACGCCCATACCATCATACCCGACACTCGATTCCAGACATTACCCAGAAAAACTCACTCGCAACAACGCTAGCAATAATTGCTTTTCAAAGCAAGAGGCCCACCCAATGTCGATACATGACATGCAAGAAGAGCGCATATACGCCCAGGCCCAAAGAGGGTTTAAAAAGCGCTATGCTCAAACAGCGACCAGAATTTCAAAAAGCCGCCTATGACCCGCTTTTGCACCGCTCAAATGCTCAAAGTAAGGAAATTCGTGACAGACATAAAAGTACTTTCGTGCTAGGCGAAGTTATGACGCGTTTTTGGTTAGCGGTGGTGCTTCGGTTGGCGGTACGACTTCGTCGTCGAATGGTTTTCTTCCCCATACGACGTAGCTTGTTCGTCAGCGGCGCTTCAACTGTAGGGATGGAACATACTTACATCTTGTTGTATCCGTGGACACTGCGGTCAGAGATGGCTTTGCGCACGTGGACCAAGTAGACCTCAATCTCATCCCTGGTCCAGTTCAGCCCTCTGGTGAATAGCTGGAGGCTCCAAGCCTGGACGCCGTCGAGAAAGTTGGTCTCGTTGAAGCGACCGAGCATCTTGAACTGGGGATCCTTGGGCCACGAGTTGACGGGTAGCTTGAACACTTCTTCGTGCACATCAACGAAGCCAGCCTGCTCGTACCAGCGCTTGAGCTTGTTCGCGATGCGCAGGGGTTGGCCGATGTTCATCGCCGCCTCGTCTTGGGTCTTTACCCACTCTGCGTAGGCGTAATTCGGGCCCATGGTGCCGTCATCGCAATAAACCGTCGGCATGATGTCTTGCGACTCCATCCAGGCCCCAGGTTTCAGGTTCTGGTAGGCCTTGGCAATTACTTTGCGAAAGTCTGCGAAGCATCCGAGAAGCAGCCTGGTGTGGATAAAGTCCATGGGTTCCAGCATCCAGTCGTCCTCGTTCGCGTCGTCTATCACGAACCTGACATTGCCCGGTACCCTGGCCAAGTTAGCAGCGTGCTAGTCTCTGCCTTGTGTCACGCACCATTCTGGCTGTATAGGCGAGAGATCTGTGCCGGTGACCTGGAGGACATTAGCTCGGGACCGGGCCAGTATGGACAAGCCCTACCTCTGCGTCTGGGAAGACATTGCCTGCCGCTGTCAGCTATGTACGCAGTCATGCTAGACACATGCACCTACCCATCTCGATGGCCCATTTCCCCGTCCCCGTGCCAATGTCTAGTATTCGCCGCGGGTCTTCGAGGGGTGCAAAGTAGCTGCGGCCCTTGAAGAGCACCTTTATGATCTCGTACTGGAGGTCCATCCGTTCGTTCTCGAGCTAGACGGGTGGCAGTCAGTGCGGGGCTCCCTGTGGAGCGGGGTCGAACAGCCGTACCTGGTCGTTGGGAAATGGATATGCTGGACGGAGTCAGTCGCGGCGAGTACATGGGGAGGGGATGCTCACAGCCGGCCTGGTAGCGGTGGTAGGTCCGGCCATTCTCGCGCACAAAGTCGAAGATGCTCTGGTTGACCGACTTGCTGCTCCTGGCGACGGTCAGCGCGGTCAATGGCAGCGGGCGGGTGGGGCGGCGAACGTGTCAAAGCTCTGCGTGCCATCCGAGGGGTCAGACTGCGCGGAGACGTGTGGTTAGCCAGGCTGGAGTCGCGGGGGCCTCATGTCTCGGGCAGGCGTCACGTACGTCTGGCTCGATGATGGAGTGGGGGCTGGCAGCCTCGAGCGACGACGGCGGGCTTGCGTCGCGCAGCGGGACGGGCAGGGTGAGCGACATGTCGCCGGGTCGGCTCTCGTGTGGTGGTGCCTCCGGTCTCTGGAGTCTGATGGCGGTTGGCGGTTGTCGGGTTTCGTGGAGAAGGGCGAAAGACCCAGCGCAATGGGAATCGAGTGCGAGGTGCCGCCTTGCTGGGCCGCCGCCGCCTCCTTCCCAAACTGACCAGCTCGCCTAATTGTGCGAAAGCGACCAAACATCAGCCGCCAGCATCGCCAGCAAGCACCAGCATCACCAGCATCACCAGCATCACCATCGGCACTCTCCGCGCCCATCCCCTCCAGCAGTGGAGTGGAGCCGTCGTGGCGCCCGCCCGCCGAGAGATGAAGTCGTCCCCGGGCTCGTCCATGCCGTCGAATCATGGCGCCGTCTAAAATGCGCCGGACGCCGCCCTCCCGTGCCAGTGGCTGCACACCAGCGTAGCTGCGCCCGGCAGATTGGGCAGCTCCTCGTCTGGGCCCCCCAGGGGCCCGTCTTCTGCATGTCTTGAAGCCCTTGGATGGACGGTGTCGTATCCTGCATGTACGACCCATCCTTCTGGATCTCTGGAGCGCATTTCGCGCCTTAGCATTACGCGAAACCGCCCTCCGGATCGCTGGGATCCGGGAAAATCAAGGCCGAGAAATTTCTGGTGTTGAGCATGCGAGCCGACACCTCGAACTTGCACTGACTCGTAAACACTGGTACCGCGGCGGGTGGCGCTTTTGGCATCGACTACAGCGTCTACCCTTGTTAACAGTACGGTGCAATCCGTCACTCCCGCGTTTTGGGATGCGAAGTATTTGCTTTCGATGACATGGCATTGACCACCCTACGGAACGAGTTGGACTACTACGTTCAAAATTATTTCCTTCGACGCGTGTTCAGGTGCCTAGCTTGTCTCAGCTTCCCGCCATGCTTTAGTTTGCCAGTTACTGACCAGTTTCCTGAGCCTTCGCCGTCCGACTGTGTACCATCCGTCCAACTGCTGCTGCTGCTTCCGCTATCACTAAACCCACGACTCTATATCGCTAGCAGCCTCCCATGACAAGGCCTTCAAGTCTTCTTCGTGGTAGTAGCACGAGTCAACTTGTTTTTGGTGCACCTCGTCATGCAGGAAGAAAGTCCGTAAAGAGATGGTAGATGTGTGGAACTTCCTGACCAAGTCGGGGAGATACTTCAGGTTAGATCGTGATTCCACAAAGCTCGAACAAGTGCGACTAAAGTATAGTTCAATTGAACGTAGGTGCATGATTTCGCGCTCAGAAACACGCCTGGAAAGTCCCCGTAACCACTCCTCCGCGTTGTGGCGTCGATCGCAGTAGATTCGCAAACTGGAGAGACAAGGGGATATCACGGTTGTGACATCGGCCATGATCGGTGGGAGAAGGCATTCCAGAGGATACCCAGGAACTCCAGAGCTGTGAAGCATTTCACTCTGATTAGCACGTGCGGTGGTGTATCTTTCGTTACTGAGCAGTCTCTGCGAATCATCACCGTCTGTAGCCTTTCCCGGAGCAACGTGATGGTCTATTTGCTGCGAATCGGAAGTTCGCTGATATGATGCTCTGTTCCCGGCATTTCGAGAAGGTAGGAGAATAATCCATGGTCGAGAGAGCCAGTATCCAAACACAGCCCCTTCAGATTCGGCAACAGTGCAACCAACGCACTCGTGTAGACTGTTACATAATCCTGGTCTTCGGTGAAATCTGTCTCCGCTCGATACAGATCCGAAGGCGGCATACAACGGGCGAGGGCGCTTTCGCATGTCGCAAGAGCATTCGTGCTCATCGGAGCCATGTTCGAGCGGCTCAAACCCCCGTTATTAGTCTCCCGTTCTCTATGGCAAAGCTGAAGCCGTCCGATCTGACTGGCCCATCCCGGGTGCTTGACCAGTAATTCGATGTACCCCGGAAGACCGCATAGTGGGACGATCCCGCTGAGGACCATGACTTCTTGGGCAATTCCCGGAAAACGACGGTGGGCGAGTGCGAGATTACGAAGAGTGTCGTCAAGATTGGTGTCAACGAGGTAGCGCGCGACACTGAGCCAGATCTCGTTGGACAGTTCAAGAGCTTTTGCGGGTTTTGTCGTCATCTTGAAATATGATTACGGGCTGTCGGGCAGACGTCTACGCGTGGGCGTTAGTTAATAGCTTTCTTGGATAGAGCATTGGTTGCGCGTCGGGCTTCTCGCCGTGGAATGCTGCTAGCAGCAAACTCAAGAGCAATTTACGTGTACCACTCACAAATATGGTTGGTGGTGATGGATAGGTGAGTGTGTTGAAGAAGCACAGGTTTGGGATAAGAGTGTCGAGGAGTTACCAGTAACAGCAGGATTGCCAAGACCTCTTGGTTGCAGGCTGCAGTGACCTTTCTGGACGTGTGCAACTGTAGAGTCCAGCTCCAGCTTTCGACTTGTGCATGGGTTTCAGTTTCACACAGACTATCCCCATAGATAACGGGGATGCCAAAAGCCCACAATTCTTGTGTGAAGTTCCATTCATTGAGATCGTTATGTCATAACCGCAGACTACCTTGGATACCGCCATGTCTTCGCAGAGCCCTCCGCCAGGACTATCTTGCAGAACCCATTCGTCAAACGCTGACACACAGCTTACTCTTCATGAGCAGCATGTCCACCCTTCACACCAAGATCGTGGGCCAACTTGCTTCCGGCCTTGAAGGTGCCATCGGGGTTGCGCTATACCGATGTCAGTCATCGCAGCAGCATCGAACGAAGAATACATACACCGTCCGTCTCGACCTGCTCCTTCTCGACTTGGTGCTCGTGAGCGACGTGGCCGCCCTTGGCTCCGAGCTCTTTGGCTAGCTCTGAGCCCTTGGTGAAAGTGCCATCAGGGTTGCGGTCGGCGTGGGACTGTTGCGACGTCAGCATGGTGGAGCCTGAGGCTGGCGTGCAGAGTCGAAGTCTACAAAACTCATCCACAGGGGTTGCAGTGCGTGTCGACTTAGACCAGAGTCCACACTGTCTTGGTTGCACGACGCATTCTGTACCTGCAAGCTGGGCATGAGGGTAGAATTGGAATGAACGTACCTCGTTCTCCTTGTTGGAGGAGCCGTGGGAGGCGTGGCCGCCCTTGGCTGCGATGTCCTTGAGCTGGTCCTTGGGGAGGTTGGCGAAGTTGGCGGGGTTGGAGTCGGCCATTGTAGAGTTTGAGAGATGACTTTTGGGTGTGGGTGAAGTGGTGTTGAATAATCTCAGAGATGAAGTGAAAGCTGAAGTGCAAGACAAGAGCTCAGGGGCGCCGTGAGGTTCTTATATGCCCCTCTGTTGTCCTTCTGACGTCTGTTGCCGGGTTGCAGCGACAGACGTGTCGCAAGTACGGAACAAACTGCCGACAACGGGAAGAGCGATGTCTATCATCTGCGTTTGCCATTTGTGATTCGTTCCGAAGTCCCAGAGGATGCATGATATCGCGATGTCAGGCTGTGCTGCCTTGAACATTCCCTGCAAGTTGCGGGCGTTGGGGTGCCAAGCACACTGCGTCATTTTTGGTAACGCGTCGCGTCTAGAACACGAGAACCTGTGACCGCGCGAAAGCGGATCAGCATTCGCCTCATGCGGATTAGCTCCAGCTTTTATCGCGTCTCACTGCCTGGACCGTTGCACATCGTTTCCACGCGCCTCCTCACTTCTCCGCTTCCCAACATTTCCCCTTTCCAATCAATTGATTGTTCGCCACCGCAATTACTTCTTTGCCACCACCATGAGTCTCAAGCGCAAGGCAGCAGACGCGGCTACCGACGCAGCAAAGAAGACCAAACCAAACGGCAGCATCACGTCCTTTTTCGGCGCGCCAAAGCCCAAGGTAGGCGCGACTGCCGCGACCTTCGACAAGGACGCGTGGGTCTCGAAGCTCAGCGATGAGCAGAAGGAGCTGCTGAAGCTGGAAATCGACACACTGCATGACAGCTGGCTGCCTCACCTCAAGGATGTGCTCGTGTCGCCGGACTTCTTGGAGCTGAAGCGATTCCTGAAGAAGGAGGTCGCGAGCGGACAGACGCTGTATCCGCCAATGCAGGACGTGTACTCCTGGTAGGACTACTACAAACCCCAATTGTGCGTGTCGTGCTGACGCAATGCAGGTCTCGTCACACGCCCCTCAACACCGTCAAGGCAGTCATCACAGGCCAGGATCCCTACCACGGCCCCAATCAAGCCCACGGCCTCTGCTTCTCCGTGCGCCCACCTACGCCCGCCCCACCCTCTCTGAAGAACATCTACATCGCCCTCAAAAAGGACTACCCAGATTTCAAAGCCCCGCCCAAGAACGGAGGTCTGCTGACACCGTGGGCGGACCGCGGTGTGTTGATGATCAACACGGTCCTCACGGTGCGCCGATCAGATGCCAATTCGCACAAGGGCAAGGGCTGGGAGCTTCTGACTCAGAAAGTGATCGATACGGTGGCGAAGGTGCGGACCAACGGGGTGGTGTTTTTGGCGTGGGGGCTCCCGGCCGCCGAGCGGGTCAAGGGCGTGAATAAGGAGAAGCATCTCATTCTGAGGAGTGTGCATCCTAGTCCGTTTGCGGCGCATAAGGGATTCGTGAGTTGGCCAAGCTGCAGTCATGTGGTGGGTGAGAGCTAATGCGTGATTTAGTTCGAGTGTGGACACTTCAAGAAGACGAACCAGTGGTTGGTGCAGCGGTACGGGAAGGATGAGGGGATTGATTGGAATTTGGGTGTTGATCCGGAGGAGGCGGGGGTGTAGGTGCGTTGGTCTAGGCCTTCAGCAGGATTTGAGCTGATTAGGCGTCATGGGAGTCATTTGGCTGGCGTACGGACTGAATTTGTTCAAAAAGCGGTGTTGGTTTGGCGTATTACATATTTGGTAGTGAGTCAGAAGGCTATTTGAAAGAAAGGCTGACTTGCATCGAATGTCTTGATTCCCGGAGTGGTGTGATCAGCCGGTCGGGACAGGCGGCAATTCAATTGTGGAGGGAGCAAGTGCTCTCTCCGGCTATGATCAAGCATTCGAGTTGAGCTCATCTATCCGCAAGCGAACCCGCCGCCTGATCCAACTACGTGTGACGCCCTATCCCGTCTTGGGATTTCTGAAATTATTCTGCGTCCTTGACATACTTGCCTCTCAACGTCTTGACACCCCAGGTGCACAATCGGAATGGGCGGCCAGGGACGTACATCGGCGCATCACCTGTGGACCGTGAAAGGGTTGTATAAGCTTCCACTGCTGCCATTCTTTCTCACTACTACACATTGCTGCAGTTGACGTAGACTGAAACGGCAACGTCATTTCTGCCATTTGGAGACTAGAACACCACGTCTTAGAAAGGCATGTTGGACTTTGGAAGGATGCGGTGCTTATAGCCGTCAGACTAAAATCGACCTCATGAAAATATATAGTGTGCTACGCAGCTGTCGTTTTCGATCTCTTTGCGACGCCATAAGGCTCGGTGCGGACGACATGGGGTGTCTTTCTGCCGTTTCTCGTCTCCAGCCATACTTGGTCGAAAGCCTGGTTTTGGCAAAGGGTCCACGAAGCCGGTCGCTCGGTTTTCCGAAGCGCTATCTTCGTCGGCGACTTCGTTCTTGCTCCTTCTCCCACAACAGCACATTTAAGAGGCAGCATGCTCATTCTTAGAGAACACTTGAACCGAACATCAATCTGTTCGACGGTGCCTTTAGACATCGAAGTCTAGAAGAAGAAGGACCGGATGTTCAACATGTTGAAGGCATTGTAGTCTTTTAGCGAACTTCCAATAGTGAAGAGTGGGTGTGACGCCAGAACATAGTACTGTAAATGGCTTTAGATGCCTATAGATGACTAATAACAAAGGCGAGAAGATGGCTAACCCCGCTCAAGTTAGCCAATGTCCAGTCCTCCAGCTCGTCAAACGAGCACCAACTATATACGACGCTTTCACACTGTGCCACTCAGTAGCGCATCATCTAGACCACGTCCCAGCCTCTTCCGAAAGCCACCCTGCCGCTCACCAGATTTCTCATGCACACCCAAATCCCCACTCCGAACTCATCTCTCACCCCTTTCACATCCCAAACTTCTCCGCAGTCCAATCCTTTGGTCGCTCGCCCTGACCCAGGCCACCCCTTACCCCCTCCACCCCATCACTCTCCCGATCCTCATCCATCGCCAATTTCAACCGCCTCAAGCACGATCCAAATTCGCCAAAACTTGTCAAATCCATATTCCTCGTTGTGGTCGAGAGGTCGTCAGCTGCAGAGCGCAGAGTGTTATATCGGCGCTTGACTTTGATGTAAGTTTTGCGGATATTGTCGCTCTTGATCTGGCCGTCGAAAGAGGCGCTAGACTGGGATGGTGCGGGAGAGAGGGGGTACGAAGTGGTTGGGGATGCTGGATAAGGTACCGGCGATGGCCGAGGAGGGTGTTGATAGCGATCTTTGGAAATCTCGGCTTCTTTGGCGAGTGTAGCGTTGGCGGATTGGAGTTCTGCAATGGTGAGTTCGAGTGCGGCGATCTTGTCGAGGTGGTCCTTCTCGGCGGCGATTTCTAAATTGTCGAGGCTGTTCATTAATCCTGCTTGATGTCTTTCTTCCGCGAGGGCGGCTTCGAGGCCAGTGTTTTCGGTTTGTGAGCCGGCGTCGGCAGCGTTGCTACTTTTTTGTATGCTTGTGTTTTGGGCTTGCAGAGCTTTGAGCTCCTTGTGTGCCTCGTCTAGAATGCCTTGCAGCTTGTCGATCTCTGATTGCTTCGCCCCTAGATCAACTTGAAGATGGTCGGTGCGCTGCTTCTTTACATCGAGCTCTTTCATGAGGGTATTGAGTTCGCTTTGCTTGCGGCTGCAGTCGTCTTTTAGCTGATCTGTTTCCTTCTGCAGACTGTGAAGCTCGCCGAGTTCACCTTGCAGTTCCGCACGTTGATTTTGAAGGCCTTGGGCGTCTTGCTCGAGCTGTGTCACTTTGGCTTCCAGTCGCTGATTGGTGTCCATTGCCGCCTTCAACTTCTCACTGAGTCTAGACGTCTCCGCTGTGCTTATAAGTGCTTTGTGTTGTTGCTCACCCTGTAGCCTAGCGACAGTCTGTAGCGTATGACCGAGCTGTTCCTTTGAAGTTTTCTGCTGCACTACCTTCTCTTGACGTAGTCTCTCGCACTCTGCCGCATTCTCACGCTTCAGACGTGCCAACTCTTTTTCCAACCCCCGAGCGCGCGTCTTCTCTACTGTCAAGTCTTCCTCGCATCTCCGGAGTCGAGCCGCAGTTTCACAATGTGAGGTGTCGGAAAGAGGACTGTCGATCATAGGCGTCGAATTCACATGGCCGGACGCAGGCACAAGGTCGTCATGAGCACCGGCATTGGCGTCCGGAGTCTTCCTGTCAAGAGGTGCGAAAGACCAGTCCGCTGCAGGAGCGCTGGGCTTAGCATTCAACAAGTCGGTCTTCGGCGTGCAGACAAAACCTCCATTACCGGACAAAGTCAACTGCGAATAGACCGACATCGACCGGAGGCCGTCGCGGTAAGTATTCTTGCGAGTTGATGTCTCCATCTGCACATTACCATTTGCGGTTCTGCTTCGGCTGGCTACCCTGCCTTTCAAAGGCGCGTCATCATCTTCGTCGGAGGATATCTCGATATGCTCTGTACTCCCCATCGGCTTCGCTGCAGGTGCATCCGCGCCAACCTCTGCCTTGATGGCCAGCGTCCCGGGTCCTTTGAAGCAGCCGGCATAAAGACTACCTGTCTTATGTACCTTTGACGCACGCTCGCTGCTGCTGTTGCGCTGTGGCAGTGCGCGCTTCTTTGTCACCGCCGGCCCCGTATCTGCCTTTTTCCGACTCTTAGTTTTTGAACCTCTTGTTGTTCCTCTCGCCTTTGTTGTACTCACTTTTTCAGCAGTCTTCAAGCGCGCCATCCCGTGTTCTCCTTCACTCTTTTCTGCTTCTGAGCGGGTATGATAGTCGAACGTAGAGTCGGAGTGCTCGAAGTTGACTTCAGCGGGGTGTGTAACGTATTGGGCAGTGCGCTCGACGTCGAGTTCGACGCGCGATACGCTGCGTCGTTCAATGGTAGGTCTTATCGGCGCGTGATCTACCGCACCGTAAAGTTCTTCTCGGGGTCTGAGTAGGTATCCAAAAAGGCCGGAGGCATGAAAGTCGTGGTAGAAGGAGGGTCGTTGGATTGGTGAAGCAGCCGAACTCGAACACGTAACTGGAGTCGCAACGTTTTGGCGCGTCTGCGCGCCAGTGAGTGAGGGTGGCAACATAATTAAAGATTACGGTATCTTCAGTGCTGGCTTGAACCTTGAATGCAGGGGAGATTTTTGACAACAGCTGCGCGGGAAGGTTGACCTACTGGGGTTGCGCAAGAGAGGAAAGGAGAAGCGGAGTACCAGAAGCGGAGTTTGCGGCAGCGGACGGGAGCACGGAAACCTGGGTGCCTAGCTCGTGACGAACGGAAGCCGTGTAGGTGAGAGAGTGAGGTTTGGCGAGGCACTGGACCTCTCCACTGTAGTTCGATCGGAGGTTGTTGGGCGGGGCGTAGGTGGGAATGTGTCACAACTCTCGCAAGCAAGCAAGTGTCAAAGGGTGTGAGAAGTTGGGGGATGGGATATGGGCAAGGCAGAGTGACTGGTGAGATGTCGGGGGATGGGTGAGATGGAATAGCCCGTAGCTGGTGAGCACAGTAAGAGAGTGATGCTGCTGGCGGGTGCGTAACGCGATCCGGAGAGGCTTACTGAAAGACATAGAACGACCATCTCATACGCGAAGTCAGTGGCCCAGAGGACGAAAAGAAGAGAACAGAGACGCAATGTCGAAGGCGGACCAGATGTGCTCACCACGCAAGTCAGCCCCAAGGCAAGACCAACCAACATCCTCACCATCCACATCACACATTACCACATCCCCATCACCACGACCACGCACCGCGGACTGAACGACAAAAAGACATTCAATTGCAGATATCAACACACGCCATTCCATAATCCACCACAATACCAGAAAATGCATGCGTTTTCCATCCTCCCCAAAGCGCCAGCCATGTCCCCCAAAATACATAGATAAAACATACCAACCAAGAACTGAAGCCGAACCAGCGGTACGCCCAATCAGAAGAGCACCGCGCTCCATAGTAGAAGCACGAGTAACGCCCATCCCCCAAACTTTATAGCAGAAAAAGCAGAAGTAGTGGCGTACTAATACACAACATCCTCCGGTCCTCGGCTCCGGCTTCGACTACCCGACCCACTGCCTTCCCCAACGAGACTCCCTTCAGCCTCCTTCCTTTCGCGCTCCCTCTCGAGTGCCGCCTTCAATTCCGAATTCTCTTCAACTTTCTGCTCTAATCTCTTGCGCGCGCCGCTACGATCTAGCAGTCTCGCTTCTCGCTCAGCTTTAAGTCGCCTCTCCAACTCTTTTAGACGATGTATCCACTTTTGCTCACTAGGCTGCAAGGGCCCGGCTTGGGGGTATGGATGGTCGGGTGGATTCGACAAACCTTCTACAGCAGAGGTTGAGTGGTGTCGGAGAAGGGTTTGCGCCATGCTTGCGCGTTTCGAAGAGCTTGGTGACCCTGCGCGGGAAGATGAGCGTGACGGGTCCTGGACGATGTTCGTCGTTGCCGTGATAGCGCGGAGAGTCGATACTTCTGTTCGCAGAGTCTTGTTTTCGTTCCGCAACTTCATCACCTCTTGATTGTTGAGTTCCACCACGCCGCCACGGATGGTGCTGGGTCTGCCAATAGAATCCCTCTGCGCCCTGACCAATTTCTCGAGCTGCTCGAGACGCTTAATGCGGACATCCAGAGTGTGCTCGAGCGTCTGGTAGTCACGCGTAAGGTCCTTTTCCAAGCTGCGAATTCGTTGACGGAACCCGCCAATGATGCCCTCAACACTCTTAACAGCCAAGATGATGTTCTTATTAAAACCTTGGATATTCTTTGAGATCAATTCCATCGAAGTGAGCTCGCCGCTGACTAGCGAGTTGCTGCGCGCCCACTCCGTACCGCAGAGAGTGGAGAGACGATTCCATAGTGCATATAAGAGATTATTGCGCTCCAGCAGTTGGTCTCGGTACTGCTTCTCGAGGCCATGAAGTTTCTGGCGGTCTTGACTGCGCAGTGTCTCCAGCTCGAGAACCCTGCTCTCGTGTTGTTGGATGGTTCTAGTAACGGATTGATGACCGCGCTTGGCATTCTCAAAAGCGGCCTGATCTTGTCGGCGAGCTTGCCGCTCACGTTCGAGCATGTCTGACATACGACGACTTTCCAGACCAGTACTCTCCAGCAGAGCATCCCGGTTGCGAAGAAGCCGGTCTTTCTCCGCTAGGTCCTGCTTGGTATTGTCCAGCTCCTGTATTGTGGCCTCAAGATCGCGCTGAAGCTTGTGCACGTCCTGAACAATGGCGTTAAATATGTAATTGGTAGGTGCGGTGATGGTGGCTGGTACCTTGAGCATGCTGGTCCTAGTGCCATTGAGGTTGCCAAGGGCTTCGCGGAGATTGCTCTCGAGCTCGTCAAGTCGTTGCTTCCATTGGGTAGCTTCGACCTCTTTGCCCGAGAGGTTCTTTCGCAGCTTCCTGTTGTCTTCCTTCAGCTTGGCGAGCTGTGTATTGAGGTCCGTGATGACCTTGTCAACCTCCTGTTTCTCTTGGCTGTCAAGAACATCGCGCTGATGTCTCTCTTCGGTAATGCGTTCTTCAAGATCGCGGAAGCGCTCCTTTTCGTCCTGGATGGCTACGTGTGCGCCATTGAGAGTTGATTCGAGCTCGCCAATCTTGATTTTGTCGCCTTCCTGCTCCTCGCGCAAGAAATCGACTTCACCCTGGCACGATTCAAGCTGTATTTCCAGTCTTTCGTTCTTCGACTTCTCGTCCGATAGCAGCTTGTCTTGTCTGCTAAGCTCCTGGTTTGCGTCATCGAGCTCTGCTTCCAGGTTTTGAATCTTCCGCAAGCTTGCATCGCGGTCGTCTTCGAGCTGTAGCAAGCTTTCGCTAACGTTCTTCATCTCTTGTTGCAAGGCGTTGAAGTCTTCTGTTATGTTTTCGATATCGGTAAGAAGGCGGTTGCATTCCTGCTCTTTCATCTCGATTTCGGTCTCAAGCCTCTGTATCGTCTCCAGAGCTTGTTGCCTGATGTCCTCGCATTCCTGATCCTTCTCTTGAAGACCTTCCAAGACCTCGTCCCGTTCATTCGAAAGCGCTTGCAGATCCTCGGTCTGAGCGTCAAGTTCCCGCTGGAGCTCTTGGGTCCTAACCTCGGTTTGTTCGAGGAGGTCAAGATGGCCGTTGAGTTGATCATCCAGCTCTTTATACTGAAGCTTCGCCTGTGACAGTTCGTCCCGGACCGCGGAGAGTTTGCCTTCCAAGTCTTCGCGTTCGCGATCGCGCTCCGGATCGCTGATCTGGCTCATGCGGGTGGCGTGGCTAGCTCGTGACACAGACCTCATGTGATTGCGAGAGATGGACCGTTCCAAGATGCTGTCGCCAGCGACAGAGGCAGCATCTCCTCTGCGAATAGTGAGCTTCAAGCCTTCATTCTCCTCCCGCAGGCGAAGGTTCTCGCGATTCCGTGAGGTCAGCATCGAAGCTTGGGCATGCAGGTCTCGTTGCAGCTTTTCGTTGTCTGTTTGGAGGTGCTCCACCAAAGTGCTGCTGGTGCCGCCCATCGAGATTGTAGCAGGTTGCTCATTGACATCGGAGCCAGAGTTGGACCGTGTGGTGTGTGTGGTATAGATCTTTCGGCTGTTGAAGATATGCTTGACATGGTTATTCGTCAGAGACGGCTGATGGGTATGTTGGCCCTGGTCTCTCAAGCGTTGTATCTCGTCACGAAGCTGCTCGCGCTCAGCATCTGCCTGCTCAAAGCGAGCCTCTGCCTGCTCGCGCCGTGTCCGCTCTTCCTCAAGATCCTCCGTCATTATGTGTATCGCTTCGTCAACACCAGCAGAATCCTCAGATGAGCCCTTCTCCCTTGTGCTCTTTATGTAGTCCTGGTAACGCCTGTTCTCGGCACTTCGGTTCATGGCTTCCTGTTTCCAATGCTCGACTGTCGTCTCCGTCGAGACCAAGCGTTCTCTAAGGAACTCGACCTCGTCTTCCAAAGCTGCATGTCTCAGAGAACCGTCGCTCTTGTCGCCCTCCGACGCGTTCGAGGGCGAATTCGTAGCCACACCGTCTTCCTGTGCCTTCAGTCGTCGTTCCAAGTCGCGAACCTTTTTGCGTAGACTAAGGTTGTCCTTCTTCTCATTTGCAAGGTCGGTCTGTAGCTGCACGTTCTTGCTGATTGTCTCTTTGACGTTCTCGTCCGAGCGGTTTTGTAAGGCCTGGTCGAGAAAGTGAATCTTGAGTTTGAGGTCGAAGTTCTCTTTGCTCAGCTTATCGATCTTGCTGTTCTGTTCTTTGAGCGTCAAATTGTGCTTATTTCGAGTAAATGGAGTTGCCATCTGGCGCTTCTCGGGAGATCGGCCATGTTTTTCGCGGAACTCTCGGGCAATTGTGTCTGGGACCTGAATATCCTGGACATGTCGGGCAATGACGGTATCTGTCGGCGCAATTGGCTTCGCGCTAGGAGCGCGAGGTGTCTCTGGAGGAGTGGTGGAGCTGTATGTCTCCTCTTCTAACCGCTCGAGACTGTGATCCGGATGCAAAAGTCCAGACAGTGAATTTGCACTAACGCTGCGTGTCTTGTCCCAAGGGTTGGAGTCGCTGTATCCAGAAACTGACGAGGCGATGCTCCCTAGGCTTGGTAGCCTCGACAACATGCTATTTCTCTGGTCACTTGAACGGGGTACAGCGCCACCACTTTGTAAGGCGAAATCCGCGCCCAAGCTGCCAGTGCTACCGCCATCTAGCGAAACGTCGGAGTGGTTCGTGAGGGAAGAGACGGAAGATCGCTGACTAGACTGTCGATGTTGCAGGAAGCTTGGTCGCTGCCCGATGCGTGTAGCCGTCGTCGGGATGGATATGTTGAGGCTCTCCATGCTTAGGTCGTGGTCCTCGGTGAAGGACGAGTCCTCCTCCAGCGGGCCAAACTCTGGCGCCTTTACCGTTGAGGCGCTCGACGTGGGCCTCCGAGAATCGTCCTGCTCTGTCTGCGGTTCAGCGATATCGCTATACTCCGTCTGGTCCTCCGCCAGTTTGCGTGCTGACGCATCGCGTAATCGAGTCCGTTGCGCAGCCTCCGCAGAGGGAGATGACGGCATTGCTTCGGATGTAGAGTCGCCCGTGACTATGGAATCGTCTGTGTCTATGTCTAAACGTCGGGCTGCAGGTGTCTTGTAGGCATCGGCTGGTGTGGGAGGTCCGTCGCTCAAAATGGAAGACTCGCCGTCTTGAGCATCTCCAGTGTGCTGCCGCGATTCTGGTTCCTTGTTCACTTCTTGTTCGACGTGGGATGTCGACTGCGAGTGGCCGGGGGAGCCTCCAAATAAGTATGTGTCATCTGCGCCAGACGGCCCCGGCGCAGCTTCAACCTGAACCGACGCCTCTGGCAGGAAGCTCGACTCAATGTCCATCAATCGGCGGTTCATTTCGCGGTCCATCATGACGCTCTCGTCGCCAGGTGCTGGCCCGTCACCAAAGTCCTGGGCCTGTAGAAAGCTATCCTCGTCGTCGTCGGTCGGCAGCGGGGGGAGGTCCGAGTCCGGGACATCGAAAGACCGCACATCTTCCGCGTCCGATATATCGTGTGTCATGTCGCTGGTGTCGTGCGCGGGCGCGGGTGTGGGAGGAAGAGGCGGGGGCTCGAACGGTGTTGTTTGCGCTGCCTCAGCGGAACTCGCGTCGGTCGCCATTATGTTGGGAAGGCGCGGCGCGTGTATAGAAGTCGCGAATGTGTCCCCTCCGCCTGCTCATGAGCATGATAGACGACGCGAATATGCGATGTAAAGGAGACAGGCAACCGTTGACTCGCACTCTGCGCTCCCTCGCTGGCGCGAACACGCGCAGACATGCAGGGGTCTGTGTTTAGGGGTCCGTGCACATGTCGTCAGAGCGATGAACCATGTCAAGAGAGACTCGCTCGGCACCGACGGTGCTCAGTTGCGTCGCAGAGCGCATTGGTACCTTGACAGTTCCCTCAAAACGGTCGGTGGTGCTCGCCCGTTGCAAGCATCCATATCAGCTTGCCACACTGCTGGCTGTCAGCAGCGAAAGAAAAGCAAACCCAAAACACCTCCCAATAATCTTAAAACTTCGCTTCCGTGCCTCCTGATTCGTGCATGCGGAGGTCTTCCGAGCAAATCAGTAAACATATATAAGGACCACCCTGCACATTTGGCACCATGTCAAACATTTCTACAAGTACCCTTTCTCCGAACCTACTCTATTCAGAGACACAAGACAGTTGTCAATTTGACGGACGTTCTTGGTGTGGCACATAAAACGATGTTTATAAGAAGCGACTCGCTACACACAAGATGTCTATCGGAATAATGTTATTCCGCGTGAATGATTGCTTTTCATTTGAGTGTCGCTCCAACTCATCTGCTGAGAGTACCTATCTGTTCGTCACGTCGTTTGTGTGCGACAAGGTCGCCCGATTTGTCGCTTCCAGTCTCGGACTCGCCTGGTCTCTAACGCTAGTACGAGCATGCGTGATGTTATTGTTACAGTTCGATTTGCCAAACGAACGTTCATGATTTGGCCTTTGCTTGCTCCCTCTGCCTCTTCTGTTCCTTCTTCGCTTTCTTCTCTGCTTTTCGCTGAATCTCATCCTGGGTTTGGTGCTTCTTGTGTTTCTTTGACGAGCTTTCCACCCCGTCACGCCCATTCACCTCCGCGTGCTTCCGCTTCTCTGGTCTGATAGCTAAATGTAGATCGTTCGGGACACCCAACCCAGCTGGCTGTTTTGCTTGGGCCTCGTCTTCGCTGTCCGAATGCCCCAGCATTACGGGCGTATGGTCTTCAACACCGGATGGGAAATAGCGCATTTTCAAGCCTTTGACTTGTGGTCGTGGGGCGCGGATAGTCGATCTTGTGATGGATGCTGCGGCTTCGGAGCCGGTGTTCGGGTCTGCCTGCTTTGAGGTGAGCTCCGGGAGCTTGACAACTTGTCGGACATTGAAACTTTGCGATATTCGGGCTGAGACTACGTCGAGTTAGCGGCATGTAGAGAAGCGGTCGAAACCACACTGACCAGATGTGTAACCGTTCGGCCGCGGTATCACTACTCCCCGCTCTCCAGCTTCCTCCTTTTCAGCTGTCGAGAAGCTGTAATTAGATCCCTTAGAACTTATCACAGCTTCGCCGCGCATCGCTTTTTCCATGGCAAGCTCCTTCAAAGATTGGAGAGAAAGATCTACAGGAGCTGTTATGTGCCACACTTGTTTGCCCTCCAAGTTGTCGAACACTGCCGTGGATGGGAAGGTTGACGCTCGAGCGGTGGGGACTGGCACGAAGTCTTTCGGAGGAGCATATGGCCGCGCTGCCTGAAACGCAACAGTGTGAGACTGGGATTGAGTCGGTCTTGGTTGACTTGAGAGTGTCAGTCATTGCGCGCACCTAATATGCGATCGAGCACATACCTCGCCGCAGCTTGCGGAGTTGCTTTAGGTGCAGCTTCTTCTTCCGACTCCTCACTTGAGGTATCTGAGCTGCTTGTGTTCGCGCTCGCCTCGCGCTGCTTGCTCGCCGCCTGTCTTTGTTGCGCAGCTTTTATGTCCGTTCCCTCATCCTCGCTCTCTTCTGAGCTGCTCGCAGACTCTGAAGCTTGCTCTTCTGTCACAATTCGTTTCGGTGTGACCTTCTTCGCAGGCGCTTTTGCTACTACCACAGGTTTCGGGGGCTCTTTGGTCTTTTTCGCAGATTTCGTCGTCGATTTCGCTACACCATTCATCATTGCCTTTGGTGGATGGATCCCTATTTGCACCGGCGCTTTCTGTTGAGCGGTGGTCGCTTCATCGTTCGAGTCGTCGTCGCTGCCGATGAATTCCTGGCTCAGTGAGCTTTTCGAGGGCACCACTTTTGTTTGGGGCTTCGGCTTCGATTTCGACTGCAAGCCAGGCAGCGGGACCTGCGTTTTCCTTGGTTTGCTCATCGCGTGTGTTGCGCTTGCACGACCAAACTTGGAGAACCGGAGCTGGTCGCGGACTTTTTTGGTGGAGCAGCGATTTGCCGGCTTTCACCGCTTCGGAAACGCTAGTGCGTTTCGGGGAGCGCTAGCAGAAAAGTGAACGTCCAATCGTCTTTCGGAACGCGCACAATCCAATACCACTCAACTGATGGTCAATATGCCCGGGAAAAGAAAGAGAGAGGAGGCGAAAGCCACAGGTACTTCAAGTTCAGGTACAAGAGCGTTCGAGCCATCTCTTCAAACACTACGTCTGATTCACGTGTAGACTCTGCAAACACCAATGGCAAGCCCATCAGCGCTATTGCTGCAGCACGATTGAAAGCAGCAGCAGCAACACAAGTCCCAATCATCGAAGACACAGGAGACGTGCCACAGAGCCCACTGGTGGATGCTGCCGAGTCTGACTTTGGAGAATCCGAGCCAGAAGAGACGACGCCTCCTGTTGATAGGAACTTCAACCTCTGCACCTGGCGGAAGAACGCCGAAACCACCCTCTCAGACACTGATGAGGAACTTACCATAATCCTTGAGAAACATGCGACGGTAGCCTTTGTTGGTTCTTACGAAGTCAAAGTGCTCAGAGGAGCCATCAACGTCAATGGCGCTAACATCGGCGCTGTACTGCGCGGAGAAGAAACCCTATTGGAGCAGCGGGTTTTCGTGCCCTCTACACATCCAATCACGAAAATAAGAGGGCTTGACAGGACGAATCATGTTCAGTTTCTACATTGTCAGGAGCCTACGCCTCTGGCGACGATGAGTCCACTCTTTGCCGGCATATGGTCAGCGTCTTCGGAGGCAGGGAGGGAGAGATCTTTTCAATTGGTACGCTCTCATGAACAATTTTAGAAGTCTTTGACGGCACTGCTTACACTTATACTAGATTACTCAGTCAGCTGATGATCCCCTCTCGCGCCCTCTCACACCAGAGCACGCCCCGGAAGACTGGCTCCGCGCGATCGAGGTCATCGCAAGCACCCCGTCAATCGTTCTGGTCACCGGCCCGTCATGCTCTGGAAAGTCTACTTTCGCTACGCGACTGTTGAATCGTTATCTTACTGGTGTGGGTAGATCAGCAAAAGCTGTGCCAACGGTTTGTTATCTAGACCTCGACCCAAGTAAGCCGGAGTACGCACCACACGGCCAAATTTCTCTCACGGCCGTACAAGAACTCAGTCTCGGCCCATCTTTCACACATCCGATGACTACTCCAGGAGCCAAGGGCATGAACAGAGCACTCGCGGCGCACCCTCTTCCTGTACAGAGCCTTGCCGACTATGAGGACTACTTCAAATCGTGTATCTCTAACCTCCTCGAAACTTACAAGAACCTTCCATCGCAAGAAGCTAAACAACCTCTTATCATCAACACCCCGGCACCATTCTACACAACACACTTCCCACTTCTAGAATACGTCCTCAAACTGCTGAAGCCCCATCACATTGTCCATCTCGGCGATATCACAGCTATCGAACCAGACACGGTTTCGAAGCTTGACACCCTTCAAAATCTCGCCCAAAAGACAGGTACCACCCTCCACGAGCTTGCTGCGCAATTTCCGCCTCTACCACCAACAAGGACCGACTCCGAACTGCATGCTATGCATATGCAAGCGTACTTCCACCTTGACTCCTCCAGTCATCACAAGACAATGTGGGACACCCGACCTATCTCACACTATACACCGTGGGAGTTCTGCTACGAAGATACATCTACCCGTTCGCAGGACGTAATCGGCATCCTTCCACTATTCGAACCGCTACCATCGACTCAGCTCCTCGCAGCACTCAACGGATCCATCGTCCACATCATCGAAACAATCTGCCCCACAACACAAGCACTATACCAAAACCTGCCAACAACGCCCGACCACAACATCCCATACTTTGCGGTCAACACTTCAACGGGTATGACAGAACCCCTTGATCCACAGACTTCAAGACTGGTGTGCACAGCGATGATCCGGGGCTTTGATCTCGAAGCGAAAATGGTGCAGGTCTTAGTACCTAAAACGCATGAAGCATTATTACATTCGCTCACGCCAGAGACAACAGTGTTTGTGGCAGGATGCTGCGATACGCCTGAGTGGGCGTACACTGAAGACGCTTATGGGCAGCTCGACGCGCAGACGGGTAACATGCAGGTTGGAGGAAGGTTTGTCGGTGAGGGAGTGTTGATGGAGGGGGTGGAGATGCCGCCGTGGGTAGAGAAGAAGAGTGTTGTGGATAGTATGGGGTATCTCAACACGGTGCGTCGCGTGCGCAAGTTTCTAGGCTAGAGAAAGGAAGAGCGAGTTCGAAGAAAACTTTGGTGACCATCGGCACGAGGCACTCCCTTTCTATGATCTCGGGATGAACGACTTCTTCCATTCATAGAGAAGTTATGCAAGAGGCCGCGTTTCATAGCGCATCAAACACTGCGTGAACAACCTGCTTCAACAGCTGCGCCACGTTTTCCAGCCCTTCACTTTCGCTTCGAGTGACCACCTCCTCTAGAACCCTCCTGCAAGGCACAGTTCTACCCATCCACACTGAAGGAATACGTGTGCGATTGGAGGTGGGCGAACCCGACGGAGATCATGAGGCATCAGCCGCTTCAGCTGCTTCGTGGAATATCTTCTATCGCAGCGGTACATGCGATTGCTTACAGAGTCGCGTTGGGTGGCGACACCGAAACGCCTTCGGGCACCCTCGCGGTCGGTGCCTTCATGATCAACCCGTACTGGCCTTACACAGCCTTTGCCTTTTAGCGGGTTCCACGACTACTTGCTAGTGTATAGCCACTCTCCAGAGCGGCACGAGCCGTAGAGCTCAGAAGAGCACTGATCTTGCTCAGAAAGACTTGAAAGCACAAAGGCTAATCGAAGTTCGACAAGGCTCCCCTATCATAATTCATTGCCGATTGAATAGGGCATAGCGCGGGGATATTCTGCTTAGTTGTCTGCAGTGAATTACGGCGCAGCTAACACCTAGAGTCTCAGCCGTCCCCGCTGCTGCCTCGTTTATTGTCGGTTTACGGCATTTGAAAGACCGACTTAAATTAGATTTTACGAGCACGTGCAAGCTCATTGTACCAATCAGTGCGCCTACTTTTGACAGCGTACTATCAAAATAGGAAATTGTGTTCGCGGGTGTTGGTGTCTGCAATCGTCAACTAGACTTGAAACATTCTACCGTGAAGTCCATGCTCGTACCTTCGCTCTCTTCCCATAGCATCGATACCAGAACCGTACCCAAAAGTCTTCAACGACGCGAGTAGCCAGGCTATGTGTTTGATGCCTGTTGATAGCGATAAGTTCTAAGAAGTCAGGCTTCTCATGCACATCACTATCACCACCAAAAAGACGAACAACCCCGATCGAAGGGCGCTTCATCCAATGCTCCAGAAAGATCATGTCTCGCGCGAGCAGGCCATCTTCTTTTGCGAGATGCTCATGCACAGGTAGAGTCTCATCTAACACCTTGATTAATCACTTCAATCTTCGACGTTCATTTATCTTACTATCCTCTTTCAACGGGTTTCTAATCTTGAGCGCTGTCTCTCACTGCTCCGAGTTTCCGTCCGGCATCGACCCGGACTCAGCCAGCGACTGCCAGTCAAGATCGTAATCAGCATGTTCAGAAGCGACGTTCAATGCGACGCATTACTGTAGCTTGCGCTTCGGATGAACAAGCTCAGTCTGGAGGTAAAGCAAGTTCTGTGCGTTGAGCGTGCTGAAGCGTCGGAAGATCGCGAGTTCGGGGTGGGGTCCCATCAAAGATGCCAGCTTAGAGTATTCGTTCATCGTCGGATTCAGTGCCATCGATGCGATTGTTATTGGTGCTTGATGATGATCTTCAGGGGCTAATTATGACCTTCTTGGAGTGCCCAGATGTCTGGTTGCATACGCCTAGCACGCACTCCTGCGTCTTGAATAGTGATGCGGCGTTTGCTCACGGAATCGAATGACGCACTCACCACCAATTGTTCCAGCCTAGGATTTGAGTTATAGTTCAATCCTGAGAGCTCCCGTTTTGGCTTCGCCGTACGTCAAACGCCAAAACACTGTCGGCGACATGATCGCCTTTCCTCCCCATAGAATAAGGCAATTGAGAAATCGAGCATTCAAGGGCAAACTTTGATAAGAGAAATCTGCGACTTCTGCATTGACACAAAAGGTTGACAATTAGATCTAAGTTATGATATAGCTCGCTACAAGTGAATGAACCCGTCGCCATCAATTAACCCCCCACACAACCCTCCAATATCCCCCAAGTGAAGTGAATGAACCCGTCGCCATCGCTTAACTCCCCACACAACCCTCCAATATCTCCCAAGTGAAGTGAATGAACCCGTCGCCAATCGCACCACAAACCCCACCTGCCTTACTCCTTCTAAAATCTCACAGTATATATATTAATTTCCTCACCTATATCACATAAATCAAAACACTCTCAAGGAAGGCTGGTGTAGTGGTAACACACTCGGCTGTCTCCCCCCAAAACGGATCGACAAAGCCGAGCCGCGGCGAGGAGGAGAGGTGCCTTGGAAGATTTATCCCGTTGGGTAAGGACATGGCACCTGGAAGTCAATACTAACCTAGGTCAAATGGGGCAGTCGGGAGCCTCAG